>Ga0209702_10001307_pt1 | contig 48106 bp, 39 predicted proteins | sample FRY01_FD_187210 | JGI IMG/M metagenome (GOLD analysis project Ga0209702, IMG submission 187210) | Freshwater microbial communities from Lake Fryxell liftoff mats and glacier meltwater in Antarctica - FRY-01 (SPAdes) (version 2) | ecosystem: Environmental > Aquatic > Freshwater > Ice > Glacier... | reverse complement strand
ATCAATCATGTCAGCGACTTCTATCTTATATTGGAAATCATCGCCAAAACGCACCGCTTCCAATTCTAAATAAAGGCTGATAAGCTCCATTTCTTTATCAAGCGTAATCGTGTTTTGGTCGCTGACATCGAGAATGGAACGCATGAGGTCGGAAAAGCGACTCAATACTTCGTTGGCCTTTTCGGTCTTTCCCAGCGTGAACAATCCTTGAATAGAATTGAGCACATTGAACATAAAATGTGGGTTCATTTGTGCTCGCAATGCGGTAAGTTGAGACGAACGCAAATCCTCCATCAACTTAACGTGCTGCAACTGTTGTTGATTCTGCTGTTTGATGTACCGAATCCTCAACAGGAAAACCACACTGACAATGGCCACAAGTAGCAATGCCATGGCCAGATAGAATGGCCACGTGACATACCACGGTTTTGCAATGCTAAATTGCAATTGCAACGGCTCGGCACTTTGCGTTCCATTGGCATCAACGGCAAAAACCTCCAACGAATAATTTCCTGGCGGAAGTGCGCGAAAACGAATGGTGCTGCCATTGGCATTCATATCAAAATCGTCCATCAATCCGCCCAAACGGTATTTGAAATTAATATGTCCGCGACTTCGGGTGGAAACACCACGCAACTGAATTTCGAGGTCGTTCTCATTGTGTTTCAGATTCAGAATTTCTTGCGATGAGTGCTCAACGCCATTCACATTCAGCCTCCTTATCAGAACTTTTGGAGGCAAGATTGGTCGTTGCTGATCAAGCAGCAAAGCATACAAACCGTTGAAGGTTGCCAACCACAATTGACCGTCCGAAAAAATAATATCGCGTAGGTCGGTTGATGGAAGCCCTTCGCTTGCGCCACATCGCTGCCAATTTTCGGTCTGAAAATCAAGGCAGAGAACCGCATTGGAAAGCATGACGAACAACTGCGTTTTTGAAACCGCCAACCGCCTCACCGTGGCCGCTTGCCTAAGCTTCTCTGGAATGATCAGCCATCGCTCGAATTTTCCATTGTTGAAAACGGCAATGCTGTCATTTCTATCGGATAGGAAAACGCGGTTTTCAGTGTTTGAAATACCCAGTCGAATTGGTCTTTCAAGTTCAATTGGAGAGCCATTTACCTCAACTCCTGAACTCGAAATGGCCCACATGCGGTTTTCAGAATCATGAAATGATCGGTAGAACGCCTTGCCTTTAGTCGGTTCAACTTGGACAGGCTCTCCGAATCGGGTTCCATCGTAATCAACATCCCGCAAATTCAGCGCATCAACCACCATCAAGCTTTTCAATCCGACAGAAATACTTTTGACATTTCCTGAGAGCTTATCCAGCAGATTCAAGTTCATATCGAGCAGATATAGGTCGCCAAAAGCCACCAAAATGCGACCGTTTGTCGTGTCAATTTCAAGTGCCTCGCTTTCTCTGGAATTGTCTGCATGAAACGTGGCCACAAGTCCCTTATCAGGATGAATAATCACCAACATTCCGCTGTTATCACTTGCCACCAAATTTCCGTTCGGAAGCTTTCTAACACGATTGAACCGCTCGGTTGGCAAACCATCTGGCTCTTTGCCATATCGCCTGAGATTCAAATTCGGAATCACACGAACGCCATCCGTAAGCGTAGAAAACCATGTGGCTCCATCCTTGGCCTCCAGCACATCCGAAACGGGTTCGCTCGGAAAAAACCATCGTTTGGCCTCTACGAGATACGCCCCATCGTAGGTCAAAATCCACGTTCCAGCAGAGGTTGTCCGCACGCCATTTATCCTTGGGAAAGGACCTTCTTTTCGCTTCAGACCGTTGGCAATGGTTTCTTGTCCGTTGTTGGTCAGTCGTTTCACATTTCCTGTGATGTGATAAAACCAATGATTGCCCGAAGAGCTTGCATTCAGACTGTACGTTGGGCCGCCTGTTGCCTGCACCACTTTTCCACTCGGAAGAGCCTTTATTCCAAACGAGGTTTGAACGTATCGCGACCACGCATTCCCGTAGATTTTTTCGTCTTTCTCGGCTTTGTAAATCACCGAAACAGAATTTTCAATAGGCAAATAAAGAATCATCTCCTTTTTAGTGAGGAAGAGAATCGAATCGCCTTCGTGCTGGATATCAATGATGCGGCCTGTAAAATGGGGTGAGATGAGCGTATCGTTCCACATGCGCTCATAATTGGCGCAGAACAGCTGTCCAGCAAAATTCATCGACCAAATAGTTCCCAACGCATCTTGCACCACCATGCTGCGATCTGGCGCAAATGAACCGTCATTCTGCAAGGTGTTCAGCCACAGCCCATCGTAATGAACAAGCCCTTCGGAAGTACCCATCCACATCACGCCCAGGTCGTCTTCCATCAGGTCGTAAACCTTGAGCGATGGCAGACCCTGTTCATGGTTCAGCACCCAAAAAGAGGGATGCTGCGCCATTGCGAACAGCGGAAAAAGGAGAAAAGAAAAACCGAGGAAACGTCTCACGCGGTCAAAGAAAGGAATAACGAAATGAGTTTTAAGCGAGTTGTTGGTCGATAGGCGTACCATTCATGAATCAAGAACGACCATTCATGAAATGGTTGCATCAAACGACTTCTCTGCTCCATAGCTTTGACTCCAATCTTAAAAAGAAGACGTATGAAAACATCATTTTTAACCCTTGCCGCAGTGGCACTTTTGCTTGCTGGTTGCAGCAAACAAGAAATTACAGAGAACATTTCTGATGGCACAAGCTTAGTGGCAACGCCAACGAATGGACTTGCTCGATTAGGCCGTGCAGGCAATCAACCTTCAGTAAAATTCAAGAACAACCGAATTGTTATTGGATTGAACAATACCAAGACTGATGAGGAAGTTCCGTTAGATGAACTTTTAGCAGACGGTGGCGGAACGGTTGTTCTTACAAACAATGAAACAACCCCTCCAACCATCATTCAATTACCATTGACGAATAACGGAAACGAAAATCAGCGTTACCGAACGCCACAGTTTGAGCTTTCGGCTACGATGGAAAATGAGCTTTTCGATATTGAAATTCAAGGTGCGGATGGAAGTTATTTGTGGGGCGCAAGCATTTTTATGAGAGAAGATGGAAAAGCGGTTGAAAACGACCCAGAATTGGCTCGCGCTAGAGTAAAAGAAGTGAACAACCCTGAGGAGTTGAAGCTGGTTTTGGTCACAATGGACGACCCAACCGAACAAATATCAAAAGTGAAATTTGTTCCAAGTCCTGCGTTTGAAAACCCAGATGATCCAACCGTTTTGACACAGGGAGAAACCGTTGTACTGAACAAAAGCCACGTTAACTCAAACCTTGGACTTGCTAGATGGACTGGAAGAACTGGCCGTGGAAGTAGTGCCCATCTTGATGGCGAAACTTATCTGTTGTCGAATAACACGTACGGAGTTCCGTTTTTGACGGAGGAAACGAATGCACAAATCATCGGTAAATACAGCGTTTCGGTTGATTTGTCAGGCGAAACAAGTATTGTCTTAAGCGATGAGCCAGAAATTCTTGGCTCGCGATTGGGAAGTACTTCGTTTGGAGAGCAATGGCAATTGGAGATTGCAATTGCCGACCTTGGTGATTGGGTAGAAACCGTAAACTACGTTTTCACGCCTGGCGAAGGGCCAGCTCCTTTGGTTTCGGAACTTCCAATGCAATTGACCAGAACAGAAGGAAACCTTCGGGTTTACACATCGGCTAAGTTTTCATTCAACGGAAATCCGACTGGATTCAACTATGGCGGAATTGTATATCAGTTCGGAACTGGAACTCGCTCTAGTGCTGGGCGTGCACACACCAAGGCCGAACTTCTTTAAGCGCGAAATTGTTAAAGCAGAAAGCCCAGAACAGCAATGCTGTTCTGGGCTTTCTTTTTGTGTTAAATAGGACTATTCAGCTCTCGTCTTAGACTTTGGATTGTTCTTTTCCTCGGACTCCTGTTCTTTTTTCTCAGCCTTCAATAAAGAACCAAGAATTTCTGCCGACAGCTTATAGAAATTACCGCCAATGATATGGTTCATGTCGCTTTCCGTTCTAGGAAATTCTGAAGACGCCAGACCTCCGCTAATTGCCTTTCCATCCTTATCCAAAACGCTGTAATGAACAGCCGCAACACGCATTGGGTCGATGAAAGCATTTTCGGGGTCGCTCAAATCCATTTTCACATCCAACTGATTGATGAAAATGAAGCGATTGAAGCCATAAGTAGCGTGGAGTTCGTGTAACACATCTGCACTTTTCAGCTTGGCGCTCATGTATCGCTCCACCACTTGTCGTTCGGCAACTACATGACCATCACGCACGCCAACTTCCCGTTTTGGAGCAGGCTCTTGAACCTTTTTCTTCTTTCCGTTTTCTCCTTTTTCCTCCACAACAGGAACAGGTAGAAAATCGTAGCCCAGCACTTCATAAACATTCACCAACTCATCATGCTTTAGGCTGTCGGAAGAGTGGAATGAGGCCGTTTCCATGCTGTCTTTCAGCGCAGATCTCAGGCTGAGTTGGATTTCATTTCGGAAACGATGGTAAACCTCATCCTTGCTCATTTGGTTGACCGTGGTAAGGTCGCGCATGATGTCGCAGTAGAAGAGTTTTTCCTCGAAGGGGATGATGAGGACTTTGGTCTTTTCCGTACTGTCCAGTTCGGTTTGCGCAAAAGAGAAAAATGGTGAAAAGAGAAGAAGAACCAAAGCAAGGCCGCAAGTTGCGTCATGCTGAACTCGCTTCAGCATCTGTTCAGACCCTTGAATCTGCCTGAGGCGGACAGGGTGACTGTGCATCTGAGTGATATTTGAACGGAATTTCAAGCCCTACTTAAAGAAATGCTTGTAAATATCGTTTCCGTTTGCGAAGAGTAACAAGGAAAACAGTAGAACCATTCCCACAACCTGAGCCACTTCCATCACCTTTTCGTGTGGCTGGCGGCCGGTAATCATTTCATACAAAAGAAACATGACGTGACCGCCATCCAAAGCTGGAATAGGCAGAATGTTCATCACGGCCAAAAGGATACTCAAAAATGCTGTGATGTTCCAGAAGTGATTCCAATCCCACGTGGTTGTAAAGATGCTTCCAATGGTTAGGAAACCACCCAAACTCTCGTAGCCTTTGTTCTTTGGAGAGAAGAGCAATTTCAACTGCTTCACGTAGTTTACCAAGGTTTGGCCAGCCTTTTCAATTCCCTTCGGCAAACTTTCGAAGAAGCCGTATTTGAGTTCTTCCAATTCGAAAAACTCAGCCAAATCGCCTTTCGGATAAACACCCAAAAGCCCATCCTCAGGAACGGAAACAGCAATGCTTTTTGCTTCGCCATCGCGCAGCACATTCACATTCACTTCTTGTCCTTTGAATTCCTGTAAAGCAGTTTTGAACGCATCGAAATACATGATGCTGTTGTCATTGAGCCCAACAATTTGATCGCCCTTCACGAAACCAGCTGCTTCGGCAACAGAGCCAGGAGCAAATTTCTCAACGTAAAATGGAATTCGAACCGAAATCAATCCTGGAGCTTTGATCAGTTCACTCATCATTCCTTCAGGAATTTGCACATCAACAATCTGACCATCTCGGTCGACCTGAATGGTTTTTACATCATTGAGGATAATCTCCATTGGCACTTTTGAGAAATTCTCAACTTCTTTGCCATCAAGCGTTATGATCTTATCGCCATTGCGCAGACCAATTTCTTGGCCCAGCGAATCGACCATAATTCCGTAGGTCACATTCTTGGTAGGCAGGTAGGTTTCGCCATAAACGAACAGTACCATCCAGTAAATCAGCGCAGCGAGGATTACGTTCACAGTCACACCACCAATCATTACAATCAGTCGTTGCCAAGCTGGTTTGGAGCGGAACTCCCAGTCTTCGGCAGGTTTTGCCATTTGCTCCTTGTCCATGCTCTCATCAATCATGCCCGCTATTTTCACGTAGCCGCCTAGGGGAAGCCAACCAATTCCGTACACGGTATCGCCAATCTTCTTCTTAAAAAGAGAGAAATATGGGTTGAAAAAGAGGTAGAAACTCTCCACGCGCATGCCGAACGATTTGGCGGCAGCAAAATGCCCGAATTCGTGAAGAATGATGAGTATTGAAAGGCTCAGAAAGAACTGAGAAGCTTGAATGAGGATGTCCATTTGGGTAATTAAAAATTAGGAATTAACAATTATAAATTGGAGCAGAAAGTCGGCAGATAACGTCATGCTGAACTCGTTTCAGCATCTGAATGCTTTGAGAGTTAGACCCTGAAACAAGTTCAGGGTGACATGCCATTTTTAATTCCTCATTCATACTTCTTAATCAATTGCGAAGCAACTTTGCGCGTTTCCGCATCTGTTGCCACATAGTCGTCATAGTTAGGTTTTTGTATGAAAGACACTTTCTGCATGCTTTGTTCTATGATGTCCGACATTTGGAGGAAACCGATACGGTCTTTCAAAAAGGCGTCCACCGCAATTTCGTTGGCTGCATTGAGGATGCAAGGTTGATTTCCTCCCAATTTCATGGCTTCAAACGCCAAAGCAAGGTTTCGGAAAGTCTTCGGGTCGGGCTGCTCAAATGTAAGCTGAGGGTAATCTAAAAAATTGAAGCGCGGAAAGTCAGATTTCAATCGCTCTGGGAATGCCAATGCGAATTGAATAGGCAATTTCATATCGGGCAGACCCATTTGCGCCTTCATGCTTCCATCTTCAAATTGAACGATGCTGTGGATGATGCTCTGCGGATGCACAATCACATCAATCTGCTCATTCTTCAGTCCGAACAACCATTTTGCTTCAATCACTTCCAAGCCTTTGTTCATCATGCTGGCGCTGTCGATGGTAATCTTGGCGCCCATGTCCCAATTTGGGTGTTTCAAGGCTTGGGCTTTCGTTACTAAAGCCAATTGCTCGCGTGTTTGACCACGGAATGGCCCACCAGAAGCGGTCAAATAGATTTTCTCAATTGGATTGTGAAACTCGCCCACCAAGCATTGGAAAATGGCCGAATGCTCACTATCCACAGGATAGATGTTCACGCCTTTCAGCTTCGCGAGGTCGGTGACAATATCGCCCGCCACAACAAGCGTTTCCTTGTTTGCTAACGCGATGTGTTTTCCTGCTTCGATGGCAGCCATGGTGGGTCGCAAACCTGCATAACCGACCAGCGCAGTAAGCACAATATCAATCTCCTCCATCTCCACTACTTGCGCCAGACTATCCGCGCCAGCGTAAACCTTTATGCCTTCGTCAAAAAGTGCGTCTTGCACTTTTTTGTACTGCTTTTCATCACCAATTACAACACAATTGGGTTTGAATTTGAGTGCTTGTTGAATGAGAAGGTCTGCGCTGCTTTGAGCGGTCAGAACCTCCAACTCAAAAGCATCAGGATTTGCTTCCAGCACCTCCAAAGCTTGGGTTCCAATAGAACCCGTTGAGCCTAGAATGGCAATGTGGCGTTTATCTGTGTTTTTCTCACTCATTTGCGAAGCCGCAAAAGTACCTCAATTGAGAGGATGGGCAACTTAGGATTTGTTGATGATGTTTAGTAATGGCTTGAAGACATAGAAGGAAGGTCGGCTTCCTCTTCCCCGCTCAGCACAAGTAATTATTTCTCGTTCTTCCATCGCCTTTAGCAACCGAGCTGCACTAGCGCGCGGCACGTCTGAGTTCTTGTTGAACTCGCTTGTATTGAAAATGGGCTTTTTGAATATGAAATCGAGGCATTGAATACCGAATTGCGTGTGCGTGTCTCTTATTCGCCCTTTCATCTCATCGTACAACGCAAGGATTTCACGGGTTTGCGTGATGTTTATTTCTGCCTGAACAATCACACCAGAAAGGAAAAAACGTATCCAATTAGTCCAATCACCATTATCGGAAATCTCTTTTAAAGCGTCATAATATGCAGAGCGATTACTCTCAAGGTAGTTGCTCATATAAAAAACGGGTTGTTGAATTATCTCTTTGTGGTATAGGAATAGAGGAATAAGGATTCTGCCTATCCTACCGTTGCCATCTAAAAAAGGGTGTATAATCTCAAACTGTGCGTGAACGATGGCTAATTGAACAAGAACATCTTTGTCTTCGAAATGCATGTACTTCTCCCAGTTATACAGTGCCTCCATCATGTCAGGAACAGCAGGTGGTACAAATCGCGCGTTTTCTATCGGACTGCCCTGGGTTCCGATGTAATTCTGAATTCTTCTAAAATTGCCAGGGTCTTTGCTTTCTCCCCGTACCCCTTCCATCAAAATCTGATGAATCTGTTTTATCATGTTCAATGAAAGCGGACGCTCTTTCATCTTACTCCGTCCAGCACTAAGAGCTATTCGGTAGTTGATGACCTCAAAAATGTCACCCTTCTTTTTTTCATCTGTGTACTGGTCTGCTTCATATTCCATAACCTCTTCGAGCGTGGCTTGCGTACCCTCTATTTTAGAGGAGAGGACAGCTTCCTGCGTACGCAATGGCGACAGGAGAACATCCGGATTGGGAACAGATTGTAACAGTCCATCATATCGAGCAACATAACGGTTTGCTTTTCCCATGAGGTCAATAAATGCTGACCAATCAAGGTCTTGTATGGGTAATTTATCGGGCTTGAATGGTTTCATTGCTTGTGTCTCATTGGTGGATCACTAAATATTTTGTGTCTCAAAAATAGGCAAAAACGAGACACAAAGTAAATAGTGTCTCATGCGTGAGACACAAAAACGACTTAGAAATTACACCACTTCTTCAACTCAGAAACACGGTTCTCCGCATCAATTTTTACAAGCATACATCCGCGCAGCGAAGAAGGAAGTTCTATTTGGTTTGAACCGTTGACTGGAATATCTGCCAGCAAACGCAACGAAAAATCAAATACTTGAATAGAAGAAACCCAGGTTTGCTGATTGAAAATCAATCGGTTTCCATTTAGTTTAACCCAATTCTCGGCTTCATTTTCCTCAATTGAAACTGTTCCGCCAGCCGAGCAATCTGGAATATTCCAAATCTGAGTATTTGTTGATGTAGAACAGTTGTCGCACAAAATGCTTTTGAGAAAGCACGCTGATTTTCCAATGACTGCATTTCGCGGATAAGAGCAATGCGTGGGTAAATCGAAAGGTGGATGTACAACTGTGTTTAATTGATTGCAAACACCATCGTTTGTCAAATTTACACGAACGCTGTTTGATCCGTTGCCACCAATTAGGCAGTTGACAAATTGACCATATCCGTAAGGGACAATGATGTCATTATCATCATGAAAACTGATGACGGGGATATTACTTCCAGGTTCAATCATATCAATGCGGCCCAAGCCACCACAACTGCTTACAATGCCTTTAATTTCTGGCATTTCGACAAACGAATTTCCGGTTGTATCAAGCAAGCCAACTTCGGAAACACAATTTGCACACCACGAATCAGCCTCGGACTGAGTGAGAAAAGCAGCATGAAGTGTGTTGATAGCACCAGCGCTTTCGCCTTGAAGAAACACAGCATCAAGGTCAATCCCAAAATCGTCAGCATAATGAGTTAGATGGCGCAATGCGGCTCTGGTGTCTTGCGAACCACGGTACATCGCAACCCTAAATTTGCCCGCTTCGCTTTGACATTGGGAGCAGACTCCGAAGAAATCGGTAGCTGGACAATTCCAACCCAAACGGTAAGAGATAGTGGCTGTTACAAAACCTCTGCGCGCCATCTCCATTGAATAATAGGCCATGTCGTTTCTGTTTCCCGCTAAGAAAGACCCTCCATGTACCATTAAAATAAGCGGTCGTTTTTCGAGTGGGTCAATTGATGGATTTGGCTGATAAACATCCATTCGTAGACTGTCCATTTGGGTTCCGGGCCAGCGCATGGAAGTGGCGTAATGCACAGCAGTTGTGATTTGAATATCCGTGCTATCAAATAGAGCATCTTGCGAATAGCGGTCGGCAAGACAATGCTGCGATTGCGACCACGCGGAGGATGTGAGAAAAAGGAGAAAAGGAAAAATGAAAGAAGTAGTACGCATTCTTCGAATTTATGGAAACGCAGGTATCTATGATTGATGCTTTCGTAAGGGTTTGCCGCAGCAAACCCCGTAACGATTAATTTTCCTTCACAATTCGTTGAAACTCTTTAGAACCTTCACGCAAGGTTCGCTTTTGCGTGGCGAAATCAACTTCATACAATCCGAAACGCTCATCATAACCAAGGTCCCATTCAAAGTTGTCCATCAGCGACCAATAGTGATAACCGCGCACATCGTAACCGTCTTCTATCGCTTTTGAAACCGCGTAGAGATATTTCTTGATGAACTCGCCACGCAGATGGTCGTCCTTATCGGCCACACCATTTTCGGTGATGATAATGGGTTTGTTGAGCACGGAAATTTCTTTGATGGCACGGTAAAATCCTTCAGGATACATGGTGTATTCCATGTCGGTTTCCTTCTCGCCTGGATACATTCTCGTTTTCAATGCTTCATCCAAATCAAGCGAAAAATCCATGGCGTTATGACTGTAATAGTTCAGTCCAACGAAGTCGAGCGAGTAGGGCGCATTGGGAATTTCAGCTTCCAGATTGACCAACGTTGGGAAACTAAATTTGTAAATACCTTTTGTAAACGTGCCGATGAATGAACCGTTGAAACCTTGGTTCACTGTTCGGGAAAGCAGACGGTCGAATAGGTTCCAATTGTTCATCGGGTCAATCTGATGCATGTTCTTCACAATGCCGATTTGTGCCCGTTCGCCTCGCGGCATATTCTTCAGTTTCTCATACACTTTTACGTGCGCCAAATACATGTTTTTGAGCACCAAAGCCGCCAGTTTTGGGTCCTGTTTCCCTGGAGGGAAATGCCCATCGAAATAAGCCGCAATCACAAAGACCGCAGGTTCGTTCAGCGTGCACCAATAGGTCACGCGATTATGTAAAGCCTCAAAAACAATAGCCGAAAAATCAACGAAATCAGGAATGTTCTCCTCCTTTTCAAATGCGCCTTTTTCCTCAAACCACATCGGATGAGCGAAATGATGCAGCGTAACCATGGGTTGAATGCCAGCGGCCAAAAGACTATCCACCACATCTGAATAATGCTGCAACGCAGCGGTATCAACCACGCCTTCTTGTGGCATAATCTTGCTCCACGAAATGGAGAAACGGTAACTCGAAACACCCAGTTCCTGCATCAGTTTGATGTCTTCGGGATAGCGATTCCAATGGTCGCAGGCAATGCCGCATTTTTCGCCTCGCGCTATGTGTGGCGAACCATCAGGATAATTCTTGTTCTCCCAATCGGCCCAGTTGTTTGTGTTATGTCCGCCCTCCACCTGATGAGCGGCCGAAGCCACGCCCCAAATAAAGTTTTCGGGAAAGGAAATGTCATTCAAGTCAATCTCATCCCAATCCCAATGCTCTACAGGTTCGGTGTAGTTGAGGTAGGCGGTTGGAATGAAGTAAATGAGCGCGAGAATGGCGAGGATGCGGAGGGTGGTTTTCATGCGGCTAATTTAGGGGTTGATGTATCAACCCCTAACCGCACGAATCCACAACCTTCCTATTGCACGACATGCGAATCTTTTGCACTTGTTTCCTTAAATTTGAAAAATGGACGAACTACTGTCAAGAATAACCTCTGACCCTAAAGTCTGCGGTGGAAAACCATGCATAAGGGGAATGCGTATTCGGGTAAGCGATATTTTAGAGTTGCTGGCCTCTGGAATGGAGCAAAACCAAATTCTTGACGAACACCCAGATCTGGAGGCGGATGATATTAAGGCAGCATTGGTTTTTGCAGTCCGAAGAACCAAGCATCCCTTTAGTAAGGCGGCCTGATGGAAATTTGGCTGGATGCCCACATTTCTCCATTGATTGCCAATTGGATTCAAAGCGAGTTCTCCATTTCTTGCTACCCAGTTCGGGATTTGCAATTGCGCGATGCGGCAGATGCCGAAATTTTCCAAGCGGCAAAGGATAAAGGAGATGTGATAATCCTTACAAAAGACAACGACTTTCTAGATCTGCTTGACCGTTTAAACGCTCCGCCAAAAATAATCTGGTTGAGACTGGGCAATTGCTCTAACCAAACAATGAAAGAGTTCCTGAAAAAGGAATTACCTGGAGCACTATTGCTGTTGGATGAGAACGAATTGGTGGAAATAGGTCTTTGAACCGAACGAGCGAATACGCATGATGTCGCTGCGGCTGCCTAAGATTATTTGATAAATCCTTCTAGAACTGCTCTAAAAGCTGGGAATTCTGATTGGAAAGCGTTAGGTGTTTTTTCATGCAGATTAGACATTCAATGTCTAATCTGCATGAAAAAGCACCGCCAGTAAGGGCTTAATTCATCAAACCCTTAACCGCTCACAGACTCCAGCATCGCCAAAAATTCCCGTTCTCCACTTTCCAATGCGCCTTGAACCGTTTGAAAATGCCCGTTGGTGGCAGTAGCTTCCCCAGCAAAATGAACCTTATTGTCAATGCTTTCGGCCAAGACAGTGCGTTGATTTCCAATACCTAACGAACTATAAGAATACGCGCCACGGATGTAAGGCTCCTGTCCCCAATCCATGATTAAACCTTCGAGATAGGTTGCTGTGGCTTGTCCGTTGTAAACGGCATCTAACTCGCCAAGCAAAGTGGAAATGGCGTCTTGTCCGAGGGCGGTCAATTGTGCTGCTTTGTTTCCCATCACGAAGGCCGAAAGCACATGGCTGGAGCCATCTTTTCCATAGGAGGTATTCCAGTAAACAGGCGCATTATCTGCTCCAATCAAACTTGTTTCGCTCCAAAAATCCTGACTGAATTTGAGTAGGATTTTCATTCCCGTATCCATTCCTATTGATTGAATGGCCTGTTGTTTAGCCGTTGGCAGCGCAGGCGAGAAGGAAATAATACCGCTTTTTAGTACCGCCAACGAAGCAGTTATCAGCACTCGGTCAGCTTCAAAAGTGTCGCCATTTTCAATTGTCACCACTACTTTTTCTGCTGAATAATTGATGGACGTGACAGGGGAATTGAACTGAACATGTTCCAAAACCGAAGGAGCGATAACCTCATTTAAAAGGTCGAAATACGTCCGTTTAAACTTAAAATCCTTGTTGCCAGATGACCAAGCTTCCCCTTCTCGCTGAGTATGTAAGAGGCTAAGACTTTCGGCAGATGTTCCGAATTCGCCCGCGATGTATTCCAGAATGCCAAAGTCCTGCGAGGCCATTCCTTGTTGTTGGGCGTACTGCAAAATGCTGATGTCGGGCCCGTTGTACCCGACATCGCCATCCAAAATTCCTGTGATGTTTTCGAGAATGGAGGAACTGTAATTACTTTGAATTTGACCATTTACCAGAAAAGCCTCTTCGCCCTGATCTTCAAAAAACTGAAAGCCAGAATCTTGCGCCAACTGATGGCTCAACGATTTATTTCCGTGTATCCATTCCGCACCCAAATCAATCGGAAAATCAGCGAAATCCTCATTTTTCCGAATGCGGCCACCAATTAGGCCTGATGCTTCCAGAATTTGAACCTGTGCGCCTTGCTCCTTCATTTTTTTGGCAGCATAAAGTCCAGCTGCCCCAGCACCGACCACAATAATTTTGAAGCCTTCGGGAAAAGTGCCGAGTTCATCTTTTTTGCATCCCGAGAGCCAATACGGAAGCACCGAAAGGGCTGATGCGCCTAGGCTTGATTTCTTAATAAACGAGCGTCTTTTCATACCAACGAATTTAGCGTATTCGTATGTTTGCTTGTGAATCAATTGTTTTATATTCAACCGCAGAACCGCAATCATGAAACATTTCTTCACGCTTTTATTTGCATTGAACTCGCTTGGTTTGATGGCTCAGCAAACAGGCGATTACACCATCACTATCGCCACTTCCGCTCCGTCTTTGAACGGTGATAGCTTGGATATTTATTTCCATGTTCCGCAGACGTACAATCCAGCAAGTCCAGCCAAAATGATACTCGGTTTTCACGGTTTGGGAAACCCTGATAACAGCAACGACATTCGAAATTATCTGTCGCCTTTGGGCGATAGTTTGAATGCGATAGTGGTTTGCCCAGATCCCTATTTGCAAGACCAGCCGCGTAGCGAAATCGTGCTGAATTTGGCGTATGATAGCGTAATGGCGTGGTTTAATATCGATACGGGCCAAGTTTACATTACAGGATATTCCGCTGGAAGCGATGTGGCCGCTCAGTACTTCTTTGGCGAACCCTCACACAAAATGAAAGGCTTCATTTGGCATTCGCCCGGATTTTTCTTCAGCCCAGATTTGAGCAATCCGCAAGAGATTCCGCCTGTTTGTCTTTGCACAGGTACGGCTGATTTCACTTCATTTTTGCAAACTGCCGCGTTGAACAACAGTTTGAATGGCGCTGGTTTTCCTTATCTCTACAACCAAATTCCAGGAGTTGATCACACAATGGAGTACCCGACTTTTACGCAGGAAATGCTAGAATGCATCAATTTTATTGATGCGAATACTTCCAATGTTGGGGTCGAGGAATGGATAGGAAATGCCGTGACCATCTATCCGAACCCACTTACTGATGGGGCGAATTTGGTGCTGTCTGGTTTGGAAGGAGATGTTTCGATTTCCGTTTTCGATGTAAGTGGAAAATTGGTTTGGGGCAAACAGCTTTTCAATGTTTCGGGCAAGGTTGAATTAGCGGATTTCCGAGATGGTATTTCGGATGGATTGTACACAATTGTGCTCCATTCTGATAAAGGAACGCTGGCAAAAAAGCTGGTGATCCGTTAGGGCTTGATGCATCAAGCCCTTACTTCGCCATGCGGGGCAATCAGATAAGCAAATCCGCCACCTTCCTGTCATTTGCCAAGCGTGGCAATTTAAACTGTCCGCCCAGTTTTCCTTGCGAGCGGGCGTAGTTGATGAAAGCATTTTCTGCTACTTCGGTAATCACCGCTGGACGAAGAATATTTCCAGTGATCAGGTCTTTGTAGTAGATGTTCTGCTCCTGCATTTCACGGTCAATGGTGGCCGCGAATTGCTCTATATTCTCTGGTCGTTTTGCAAAGCTGATGAACCATTCGTGGTAGGGCAAACCAGTTTCGGGATTCACTTGGGGTGCCACATGAAAATCGATGACCTCACCACCGTTTTCGGAGAGAGCCGCATTCAACGCGTACTCTACTTCTTTGGCAATAACGTGTTCGCCAAAAGCGGAGGTGTAGTGCTTTACACGACCAGAAACAATGACGCGATATGGGCTTTTACTGACGAATTGCACCATATCGCCAATATTATAACCCCAAAGCCCGGCATTGTTGCTGACAACCAAGGCGTAATTCGCACCTAATTCAACCTCGCCAATCGTCAGGCGCGTTGGGTTGTCGTGGTGAATTTCATCCGCAGGAACAAACTCATAGAAAATACCCGCATTGAGGATAAGCAACATGCCTTTTTCGGTCTGCGTATCCTGATAAGCAAAGAAGCCTTCCGAAGCAGGAAACAGCTCAATGCTGTCAATTTTATTTCCAATTGTGGCTTCCATTTTGGCGCGGTACGGTTCAAAATTCACTCCTCCATAAACGAAGAGTGAAAAATCAGGAAACACATCTTTAATCGGTTTTCCAGTCCGCTTTTTGATTTTATCAAAATACATCTGCACCCAACTCGGAATGCCCGAAATGAGCGTCATGCGTTCGTTTAGCGTTTCATTCACGACCGTTTCCACTTTCGTTTCCCAATCGTCAATGCAATTGGTTTCGTAGCTCGGCATTTGGTTGGTGCGCAAATAGTTTGGCACAAAATGATTGCTGATGCCCGACAAGCGCCCCACGTGAATTCCGTTTTTCATTTCCAATTCGGGCGAACCCGAAAGGAAAATGAGTTTGCCATCCACAAACGAAGCATTTCCCGTTTCGTGGATGTAACTCAGCAGCGCATTCTTGGCTCCGTTGATGTGGTTTGGAATGCTGTCTCTGGTTATTGGAATGTACTTAGCGCCAGAAGTGGTGCCGCTTGTTTTGGCCAGATATAGTGGTTTTCCAGGCCACAGCACGTTCTGTTCTCCAGCAGCCGTCCTTTCGAAATAGGATTTCAACTCCTCATAATCGCGGATGGGAACTTCCTTCACAAAATCGGCATGCGATTTTATCGTTCCGAATTTGTGGTCATTTCCAAATACCGTGTTTTCCGCCTTTGAAATCAGTTCGGTAAAAACCTTCTGCTGTGTTTCCACGGACCGACTGCTCCACGCCTTGGTTTGGCGATTGGTCCACCAAGCGAGTGGTTTGGCTAAAAAGGAGCGGATTCCCATGCAGCGAATTTAGTTAATCGCTTTCCCTCATCTTTGCAGCATGTACGGCATTCTGAAATTCACATTGGGCGGAATTGCCCGCTTGCCTTGGTGGACGCTTTACGCACTATCAGATTTGTTCTTTTTCTTTCTTTATCACGTAATCTGGTATCGAAGAAAGACGGTTTGGAGGAATCTTGAGGCTGCATTTCCAGAAAAGAAGGCAGAAGAAATCAACGAATTATCGATTCAGTTTTACAAGAACTTCTGCGATCAGGTGGTGGAAACCATCAAGCTTTTTAAAGCCACGCCAGCTGAAATTTCTCAGCGATTTGAGGTTGATACAACCATTTACGACACGCTCTTTTCGGAAGGAAGACATGTGCTGCAGGCGACTTCCCATCAGTTCAATTGGGAATGGGGAAACTGGATTTTGAACCATCACACGCAGTTTCATCTTCGTATCATCTACATGATTCAGAAGAACAAAAACATGGAACAATTGGTGAATGAATACCGCGTTCGTTATGGTACAGAACTCATTCCCGCCAACGATTTAAAGGCTATGATGACCGACCCCGAAAAACCCACTATGACGGTTTTTCTTGCGGATCAAAATCCATCGGATAGAAAACGGGCGGCTTGGGTTTCTTTCTTTGGAAGGGAAATTCCTTTTCATCGCGGCTTAGAAATTCTTGCAAGAAGAAAAGGCCATGCCGTTGTTTTTGATGAGATGATTCGTGTGAAGCGCGGTCATTACAAGAGCGTTTCCAAGTTGGTGTTTGAGGACGGAAGCAGGACCGAGGAAGGCGAAATAACCGAAGCTTACGTTCAGTTTTTGGAAGCAAGCATCAAACGACAGCCTGAGAATTGGCTTTGGAGTCACAATCGGTGGAAACATGCAAGGGAATTGACCGTTAATGCAAAAGGCCGCTAAACGCGGCCTTTTGATGAATGAATATGGCAATTGGATTACAGTTTCTTGATCTCCTTTTCCGTTACCCATTTTGACTTGAAAAGGGTGTTGTCGTATTTAATGTGGTATTTGTTTTCTCCCACTTCAATGATGCTGGCCGGTTCCGGAACCATTCCTTACTCCACCTCAACCCTGTCGCCCACTTTGAATTTGGTAGGGGGTGCGGCAGCGGCCTCTGTTTTGAAATCCTTGATACGTTCCGGGCCCACCCATTCATCCCAACTCTCGCCCCAGTCGTCATATCGAACAAAATATTTGTCACCATCTACCTTTTGGACGATGCCGGCATATCAGGCACCGCTGGATTCTATCTGAATCTTCTCGTTCACTTTCTGCGCGAATGAGGCAGACCCGAAAATGGTCAGCAATGCAAGAATTAATCGTGTTTTCATCATGTTTTGATTTTATGGTTTAAAAGTAGGATTATCCGCGTCATTTCAATAGTGATGCCCAAAGATCTTGGACATGAATTGGCCTGAAACTAGATAACTTTTCATCTACAGGGTATCTGTGGCCGAGTCCAATACCGAAAGCATGTGCTCAGAGACGCGCTAGCCACTTCTCCAAAAAAACATCATTTATTCGGTAATACTGCCCATTCTCATCAAAGAATTGGCTCACCATGTCTTTGGCGTCAAGCGATTCCAATGCCCGATTCACCGAACTTGCAGCACCCAGTTTATGACGGGTCAGAAAATCCTTGGAATTGAAACTCTGCACATCTCCATCTTTGGCAATGGCCTTCAATAGGTCCCACTGCATTTTTGAGAGAATGTGGCGGTAGTTGAAATAGACGTATTCGTTCTCTTTCAGAATGGTCACCAGCATATCGTTCACCTCCTGTATTCCGATTTCGCTCAGTTCGGTTGAGAACAATTTGTTGCACAACATCTGCACGTAATAGGTGTGGGTTCGGGTGAGTTTCAGAAGTTGGTTTAATGCTTCTTCGGAAATACTTTTTCCTCCGCGTTCCATCCATCGGGCAATGAATTCGGAATAATGAACATTCTCAATGGGCTTCAAATGAAGCATTTGCGTACTCTGATAGAAGGGCCTTTTGGCATCATTGAACATGGACACGAGCATGTCCGTTTCGCTGCCCGAAAAAATGAAGTTGATGTTATTGAGTTTCTGAATGTGCGTGCGAAGAATGGCCTCCAGATTGGTTTCAGGGTAGTTGTTTATCTGTTGAAATTCGTCTATGGCAATAATTACCTTGGTTTCATGCGATTCGAGATAGGACAGAATCTGGGTGAGCGTGAGTTCAGGTTGTTCAGCCTGTAGGTAAAATTCCACCGCTGGTGCGCCCGAAAGTTGGTCGTAGGTGATCCGTGGCCGGAATGATAGGATGAATTCTTTGACCTTGTCGGCAATTCTCCGTGGTAGCGAATCAGCCTTGCCTAGAATTCCCGACCCAAGCAGATCAATCAATTCCTGAGTGTTGGTGGTGGCGTAGATGTCAAACATAAAACAGTGCACTTGCTGCTCTTCCAATTGCTCGATGATGTGGCGTATGAGCCCGGTCTTGCCCATTCTCCTGACCGAAAAGAGCGTGATGTTGCGCCTGTTCATCAACGCATTGATTGTGTTTTCGGTCTCTTCAACCCGGTCGCAGAAGTATTCTGCAGAGCGATAACCGCTCAATAAAAATGGATTTTCCATGCCATAAATGTAATGCACAAAATGCGTAACGCAAAATGCGTTGCGCAAAATGCGCTACATTGGAATGGTGGCAATCCGTTCCTACATCTATCTTTGCCGCATGTTGGTCTATTTCCTATTTGCCGTTGGTTTTGTGCTGTTGATTAAAGGAGCCGATTGGCTTATTGATGGCGCTTCGGGCCTCGCTCGTCAATTCCGTATTCCAGAAATTGTTATCGGCCTTACTGTGGTTGCATTTGGGACATCCGCGCCTGAACTGGCCGTGAACATCATTGCATCTGTAAATGGAAATAACGGGCTTGCTATTGGCAATATCGTTGGAAGCAATATTGCCAACATCTTGCTGATTTTAGGAATCGCGGCCATGATTCGAAATCTGACGGTACAGAGCAATACGGTCTGGCGCGAGATTCCATTCAGTCTGTTTGCAGCACTGATTTTGGGCTTTTTGGTGAACGACCATCTGTCAGGCAACGGAACGAAAGACATCATCACCCGTGCTGATGGCATGGTGCTCATTGCCCTGTTCTTTCTCTTTTTGTTTTACACGATTCGACTGGGAAAGAATAATCTGACTGAGGAAATTCCGGAAACTGATGGCGCTCGGCCTCTCTGGAAATCAGTGGTGCTGATGCTTGTTGGTCTTACAGGGCTTGTTGTAGGAGGAAAATGGATTGTTGATGGTGCAGTTTCCTTGGCCTACCTTTTCGGCTATTCGGAATCGTTTGTTGGGTTGACCGTGGTGGCAATCGGAACATCTCTTCCAGAACTGGCAACCAGCGTTGTAGCCGTGCGAAAAGGGAACACCGACCTGGCCATTGGCAACGTAATTGGCTCCAATATTTTCAACACTTTCTGGGTGCTTGGGCTTTCGGCCATCATCAGTCCAATGGATTTCAATCCAGACGACAACTTCAGTATTTACATGAATATTGGCTGTAGTGCAATGCTGTTCGCGCTGCTTTTTATCGGAAAACGCCATACCATTCAGAAATGGCAAGGGGCTTTTCTCCTTTTAGGCTATTTGGCGTATATCAGTTTTCTGACGATGAGTGGGAAGTAATTGGAGTTCAATTATCGCAATTGATGAGCTCCTTTTCCTTTATTTCACTAGCGATAGCCTTTGACCAAAGTAAATAACCCTGCGAATTACAGTGCATGTCAATATCCCAATAGTAATTTTTACCTACACCACTAAATTTTGCAAAATGCTGATGCAAGTTCAGAACATTGACACCGCTTTGCTCTAAATCGGCTGCTAAGTCGGTAAAAGCAAAAGAGTGACCTTCATCAAGTTCATATTCCATAGGAGTGAGGACAAACAGGGTTTGAATTTTTTGGTTTTTGGCAAATGGAATAATCTCATCAGTAATTGTAGAGTAAATCAACTTCTTGGCTTCTTCTTCCAGTTTTTCATAGACAGACTTCGTATAAAAGGTCCACTCTACCCCAATAATTTCATGAGCAATAACTCGCCATACATAGGAGAAACTGTACAGGTATTTCCACCAAGGTCCATCTCGATAAACAACGTTGTTTTCGGAAACAAGCCTTTCGTTACCTCCTCTTACGATTAAATCATTAATATCTGAAGTGTTAATGGAAAAAATCACCAATTGTGGTTTATATGTTTCTAGAATTAAGTGTTTGAATTTGTATGTTTCATAAATAATATCGCTTCCATTTCGGCCCGCATTAACACACAATAAGTTAGTCCGACATGATTTTAGTTGATTGCTCAGCAATTTGACCCAAGTAGAATCGTAAGGAGCGCCTACTCCCTCTGTAAAGGAATCTCCAAATCCAGCAATAGTAAAGGATGAGTCTATTTTCACTTTGTCCAAATCCGTCTCCCTCAATCCAATAGTATTGAATGAGTGTTCATACGAAAATTCAGGCTTTTTTTCCCTATCTGTGCGATTTGGCGGCCCTACAAACAGACGAATGTCATTTTTTAGTCCTTCTGAAACATCTCTGTTTTCTCCTCTTGGGCTTGTATACATGCAGTAGTACCAAAACGAACCGTTTCTTTCAGAATATGACTGGTATTTGTCAGGAATAATTCGAAGCCCCAGTTCAAGAATCAATAATGACAAGCAAACACTCAAAAATAGAATGCGTCCGTTTGTGGTGAATCTTGTTCCAAGTACCTTAGGTAACAAAACATAAATCGCGAAAAAAAATGATCCGTAAATAATTACACTTGATATAATATTGGATAGACCCAAAAACAAAAACCAATAACTCAAGCACGTAGCTATGGTCAGGAGTGCATATAAAATCTTCCGCATGTCCATCACTTTCTGTGAATTGTTAATTCGTTTGAGTTAACCTTTTTCATACGCCTGTTATTACCTATGCGCCCAATCGAACGTATCCAACTCCTCCAAACATTTTTGAAGCAGAAGAATACTTTTTTCGATATCGCCTTTATCGGCCATTTCAATTACTTGATGAATGTGACGTGTAGGGATGGAGATTGCACCTGCAATTGACCCTCCAGCACTAAAACGTTGAATGGCTGCTGTGTCTGTTCCGCCAGCCGTTAGGACTTCTGGTTGCCATTGGATTTTGTGCTTATCAGCTGTCTTTTTCATGTATTCAACCATGCGGTAATCGCAAACGGTTGATGCATCCATAATCTTGATGGCTGTGCCTTTTCCTAGCTCGGTAATCTTTTCATGAGCCTGTGCTCCTGGAACATCGTAGGCAATGGTTGTATCCAATCCGAAACCGAAATCGGGTTGATGTTGCAAGGTAGAAACTTGAGCACCACGGATGCCAATTTCTTCCTGAACGGTGAACACGCCATAAACATCATACGGCACATCGCCCAAGGTTCTTAATGCTTCAATAAGGATGAAAACAGAGATGCGGTTATCGATGCTTTTGCAGTTGACGCAATTCCCCATTTCGATGAGTTTGCGTTCGCGAGTGATAACATCTCCAACAGAAATGTACTTCACTACTTCTTCCTTAGACATTCCCATGTCGATAAAGTAATCAGTGGTTTTTGGAAGTTTGGCGCGCTCCTCGGTTGTCATCACATGTATGGGTTTTGAACCCATTACGCCCATGAGGTCTTTTTTTCCGTGAACGATAACGCGTTGGGCTGTCAGGGTTTTTGGATCAAAACCACCGAGTGTATGAAAACGCAAAAATCCGCCCTCCTCGATGTGCGTGACCATAAAGCTGATCTCGTCCATGTGCGCACCAATCATCACTTTTTTGCGTTCCCGACCTTTTTTAATGGCGGTTACGTTTCCGAGATTATCAACCGAAACTTCATCAACCAAAGGCGTGACCTCGCGGATAACGATGTCGCGAATCCGTTTTTCGTAACCTGGCGCACCTGCTACTTCGCAGATTTCGGCCATCAATTTTATATCTAAAGGCATGTGTTTTTGTTTTTTGGAAGATCAAATCTAGGAAATAGCACTGATGCTGGAAGAGCGAGCCGCGTTAGGGACGGCAGCGGCATCCTTTTTTGCTTTTTTGCAAAAAAGATACAGCGGACGGCCCGACCCCGATTTTTCATCGGGGGAACGCCCAAATAAAGCGATTGAACTGAACTGTAGTTAATCTAAGGCCATTGCTCGGCACGCATACCAAAGGTTTGTAGAATTGAATTTTGTTTAAGTTTGTCGCGAATTAAAAACCTACCAAACACAGATAATCATGTCTGATATTGCATCAAGAGTAAAAGCTATTATCGTTGATAAATTGGGTGTTGATGAGAACGAAGTGGCACCAGAAGCTAGCTTCACAAATGATCTGGGAGCGGATTCTTTGGACACGGTGGAGCTTATCATGGAATTTGAGAAGGAATTCAACATCGCTATTCCAGACGATCAGGCTGAGAACATCGGTACTGTTGGCGAGGCGATCAAGTACATCGAAGAGAACGCTAAGTAAACTTCCCCCTTAACTAGGGAAAAACAAATACCCGCTTCCTACTCCGCCTGAGGCGGACTCGGAAGCGGGTATTTAAGTTAAAAATGGAGCTAAAACGCGCAGTAATAACAGGCATTGGAGCCCTGACACCCATCGGCAATACGCTGGATGAGTATTGGGAAAATCTGATTGCCGGGAAAAGCGGTGCCGCTCCCATCACGCATTTTGATGCTTCGAAGTTCAAAACGCAGTTTGCCTGCGAGGTGAAGAACTTTAACCCTGAAGACCATTTTGACCGAAAAGAGGCCAGAAAACTGGATCCGTTTGCGCAGTATGCGCTGGTAACGGCCACGGAGGCTTGGGCTGATTCTGGTTTGGATGAGGAGAAAATCGACCTGGACCGTGCCGGGGTTATTTGGGGTTCGGGAATTGGTGGATTGAAAACGTTTTATGATGAATGCACGGAGTTTGCCGCTGGCGATGGAACACCACGTTTCAATCCTTTCTTCATTCCAAAGATGATTGCTGACATTGCTGGCGGACATATTTCTATGAAATGGAATCTTCGCGGGCCGAATTTCACTACGGTTTCGGCCTGTGCATCTTCTACCAATTCGTTGATTGATTCCTTCAATTACATCCGCTTAGGCCATGCCGATATTATTGTTTCGGGAGGTTCGGAAGCTGCGGTGAACGAAGCTGGAGTTGGCGGATTTAACGCCATGAAAGCGCTTTCGCAACGGAATGATTCGCCAGAAACGGCTTCGCGCCCTTTTGATTTGGACAGAGATGGTTTTGTGCTTGGAGAAGGTTCGGGATGTTTGATTGTTGAAGAACTGGAACACGCTTTGGCGCGAGGCGCAAAAATTTATGCTGAGATTGTTGGTGGCGGAATGAGTGCGGATGCACATCACATAACGGCTCCACATCCAGAAGGATTGGGTGCCATAAACGTGATGCGGAATGTGCTGCGTGATGCAGGAATGCAACCAGGCGATATTGACTACATCAACGTTCACGGAACGAGCACGCCATTGGGGGACATTGCCGAATCAAAAGCAATACGTGAGGTGTTTGGAGACGATGCTTTCAAATTAAACATCAGTTCTACAAAATCGATGACCGGTCACTTGTTGGGCGCTGCCGGTGCCATTGAGGCAATTGCGTGCGTTATGGCCGTGAAAAACGATATTGTTCCTCCAACAATCAACCATTTTACCGATGATCCTGAGTTTCATCCTGATTTGAATTTCACGTTCAATAAGGCGCAAAAACGAACCGTGAATGCTGCTCTCAGCAACACCTTTGGTTTCGGGGGGCACAACGCATCGGTGATTGTCAAAAAGTTCGTTCAGTAAATCGTTTTCCATTGCTCCATTCGCTTCGCAGCTTTTTCAGTAAGGACAAGGAACTGACTCAAGCAATGCGAAACTTGTTGGGGTTTACGCCACGCAACATTTCTGTTTACCGCTTGGCCCTCATTCACCGCTCTGCGGGAGAAAAACTGGCAGATGGAACGCTTATCAGCAACGAACGGTTGGAGTTTTTGGGAGACGCGGTTCTCAGCGCAGTTGTGGCCAAATATCTTTTTCAACGCTTTCCGTTTGAGAATGAGGGCTTTCTTACCGAGACACGCTCTAAGGTCGTTAGCAGAAAAAACCTGAACGGACTGGCCCGCAAACTGGGTCTTCCTGAACTGGTGACCAAGAACAACGAGAACAATAGAACGGGATCCTCCTTGGGTGGAGATGCGTTGGAGGCATTGGTCGGGGCAATCTTCCTCGACCGTGGTTTTCCAACTGCGGAGAAGTTCATTTTGGACAGGATGATGGACAACTTCGTTGATCTAGAGCAACTCCTGAAAGAGGACGCGAACTTTAAGAGCCGCCTTATTGAATGGTGTCAGAAATACAAGCATAAATTTGAATTTGAAGTAGTGAACCAGACCACCGATGGTCACAGACCGTCCTTTACCATTCAGGTGAAAATTGATGGAAAACCAAGCGGATCAGGAACAGATCGCACCAAAAAACACGCGGAGCAGGCTGCTGCTAAGGAAGCTTGCGAAAAGCTGGGGATAGCGGTTTGAACTGGTTAGAGGTTATTTGTTTTTGGGGAGGATGTCACTCGAAACATCCCTTAACAAATAACCCAATAACAGATAACCCTAGACAATTAACCCAACAAGTGAAATAATACCTTTGGTGAACACACATGAAACTGAACGCATTAGACTGGCTACCAACAGAACCGGACTTTGAGCTGTTCCATGTTTATTGTCACCAGAAAGATTACAGATTGTGTTTTGCGTTGAATGAACATTTTCATTCGAGCTTTGTAAGGATGAAGGATTTTCTTGAAGAAGAGGAAAAGCCTCATCTTCCTACTTATTCGCAGTTCACTTATTCTGATGACATCACGCACAAGGAGTACTTTCTCATAAGTAATCAACCATTGGTAAAGGAATTGATTACTCGTGAAGGAGACCTTTTTGCAACTGAGCAGTCAGAATTGCTCATTACCAATCATCCGAAAGTGGATTTCTTCTTTATGGCTTATGGCCAGTTTACCGAGGCAGAATTGAACGATATTGAAGACCAATTGAATTTGATTCCGCTGATAAATGCAGCAAAACGTGTTGACCCCAATTCGTCTTCATCATACTTAAACCTAATGCACTAATGACTTTCAACAAAACAAAAATCATCGCCACAATCGGCCCAGCTTCATCTTCAAAAGAAATGTTGCGAAGTCTGATTGAAAGTGGAATGAACATCGCTCGGCTCAACTTTTCACATGGCGGCCATGAGCAGGTTTTTGAAATCATCAAGAATGTTCGCGAGCTCAGTGACGAACTGGGGCTTCACATTGGACTGCTAGCCGACCTTCAAGGACCAAAAATTCGTTTGGGAGAAGTGAAAGATGGCGGTGTACTGATCAAAAGTGGACATCAGCTCACCATCACCACCAAAAAATGCGTGGGAGATGAGAAGAAAGTTTACCTCAGTTATCCAGAATTCCCAAAAGACGTTACCGAAGGCGACACTATTCTTATTAATGATGGAAAATTGGTTCTACAGGTAACCGGAACCGACCGTAAAACAGAGGTAACCGCTACTGTAGAACACGGTGGTTTGATGGAATCACGGAAAGGCGTAAACCTGCCGAACACAAAAATCTCCATGCCGTGTCTTACCGAAAAAGACTTGGCCGACCTTGAATTTGCAGTAAAACATGAAGTGGAATGGATTGGGCTTTCGTTTGTAAGACGAGCCGAAGATGTAATCGAACTCAAAAACCTCATCAAAAAGCAAGGGGGAAAGAGCAAAGTGGTTGCTAAAATAGAGAAGCCAGAAGCCGTCAAAGACCTCAACAACATCATTCGCGAAACAGATGCCGTAATGGTTGCCCGTGGCGATCTTGGTGTAGAAATTCCGATGCAGGAAGTTCCCGTTGTTCAGAAATTAATCGTAAAAAAGTGCATTAACGAATCAAAACCCGTCATCATTGCCACGCAAATGATGGAAAGCATGATTACCAATCCAGCGCCAACCCGTGCTGAGGTCAACGATGTGGCCAATGCCGTTCTCGATGGAGCCGATGCACTCATGCTAAGTGGCGAAACCAGCGTGGGCGACCACCCGGCTTTGGTGGTCAAAGCCATGTACAGCATCATCCGACATCTCGAAAACAAAGGCGACATCTATCACCGCTCAGTGAAGCCGATATCCAGCATCGACCGCACCATCACCGACTCCATCTGTCAGACATCCGTAACGCTTGCCCAACAGTCAGACGCCAAGGGAATCATAACCATGACCAACTCCGGTTACACCGCTTTCAAAATAGCCAGCTACCGCCCAAAAGCCAACATTTTCGTGTTTACCGACAACCGTTCCATCCTCAACATGCTCAGTCTCGTTTGGGGTGTCAGAGGTTTTTTCTACAACAAATACGTGAGCACCGACCACACCATAGCCGACCTCAAACTGCGCCTCAAACGCGAAGGAATGGTCAAAGAAGGCGACCTCGTCATCAACATTGCCAGTATGCCAATTACCGAACGCGGACAATCTAACATGATGAAATTAAGTATGGTGAATTGACCTTGGGCGTTCCCCACGCCCAAAAGCGTGGGTCGGGCTGTGCGCTGTATCCCCGATAAAAAAATCGGGGGATGCCGCTTCCATCCCTAACGCACGCTACCTGCCAACATCGGCTTATTCGTAAGGACGCAGTATCAAATGTTGCGTGCAAAAGTTTGATACATCAACCCCTAACTTCGCGCCTCTTAAAATTGAAGCATGCAATATCATCCAGAGAGAATTGAAAAGAAGTGGCAACAGTATTGGGCTCAGAACAAAACTTTTAGAGCAAAAGACCCCAAAGAATTAGTCACTGCGGATTCCCCCTCCCCAGGAGGGGGTCAGGGGGAGGCTCGGCCACCCTTTTACGTGTTAGACATGTTCCCATATCCTTCGGGAGCGGGGTTGCATGTGGGCCATCCACTCGGATATATTGCTTCCGATATTTATGCGCGTTACAAGCGATTGAAAGGCTTTAATGTGCTGCATCCAATGGGCTACGATTCGTTTGGATTGCCTGCCGAGCAGTACGCCATTCAAACAGGAACGCATCCAGCCATTACAACCGTTGCCAACATCAACACTTTCCGTAGGCAGATGGATAACATCGGTTTCAGTTTCGATTGGGACCGCGAAGTGCGTACATCCGACCCATCTTACTACAAATGGACGCAATGGATTTTCCTTCAGTTGTTTGATGCGTGTTATTGCAAGAATGCTGATAAGGCAATTCCTATTTCTCAACTAGTTGAAGAATTCAAAACCAAAGGAAACGCAGATGTAAACGCGCATTGCGATGAAACGCCCTCGTTTTCTGCCAATGAATGGAACAGTTGGAACGATGCGAAACAGCAAACCGTTCTGCTCAATTATCGCATTGCGTATTTGAGTGAAGCGTATGTGAACTGGTGCCCAGGTTTAGGAACCGTTTTGGCCAATGATGAGGTGAAAGATGGTGTTTCTGAGCGTGGTGGACATCCCGTAGAGCGAAAGCTGATGAAACAATGGAGCATGCGAATTTCAGCATATTCTCAGCGTTTATTGGACGGGTTAGATGACATTGATTGGAGCGAAAGTTTGAAAGAACAACAACGCAATTGGATTGGAAGATCTGTGGGTGCGATGGTAAGGTTCGGCCTCGCCCCCGGCCCCTCTCCAAAGGAAAGGGGTGACTCGCCCGGATACGTTACTGCCGACCCGATGCTTTATCGCCTTCTAAAGGATAAGGTGCAAGAAATGAAGAATAACCCGACACAGGCAGAAAATGCTTTGTGGCAATTGTTGAAAGGCGATAAAACGGGTTTTCATTTCAGACGACAGCACATCGTAGACAAATACATTCCCGACTTTGTTTGTCTCAAGAAAAAGTTGATTGTAGAAGTTGACGGTAAAATTCATGACTATACCCAAGACGATGACGCAATGCGTACTGCTCGGTTAGAAGAGTTGGGGTATGAGGTAATTCGTTTTAAAAACGAAGAGGTTTTAGGAGATACAGACCGTGTGCTGAATCAAATTACCAGTGCATTGACTGCTCGTTCGGATGTCTCGAATTCCCTTCCCTTAGGGGAGGGTCAGGGAGAGGTCATTGAGGTATTCACCACTCGACCCGATACCATTTTTGGAGTTTCATTTATGACCCTTGCACCAGAACATGAACTGGTTGCCAAGATTACAACAGCCGAACAGAAAGCAGCTATTGAAGCCTATATCGCGAAAGCTAAAACCCGTTCGGATAGAGAACGAATGGCGGATGTAAAAACCGTTTCAGGCGCTTTCACGGGTGCGTATGCTGAGCATCCATTTACTGGAGCGCCAATCCCCATTTGGATTGGTGATTACGTGTTGGCTGGTTACGGAACAGGTGCGGTTATGGCCGTTCCGAGTGGCGACCAGCGCGATTATGATTTTGCAAAACACTTCAACATCCCCATCATTCCCGTTATCGAAAAACCTGCGAATTCCCTCCCATCAGGGGAGGGTCAGGGAGGGGCCGTTTACGATGGTAAAGACGGAACCCTCATCAATTCCGATTTCCTCAACGGAATGACGGTTAAGGATGGGATAAAAGCGGCCATTGCCAAGATGGAGGAAATGAAGATTGGTGAAGGCAAGATTAACTACCGACAGCGCGATGCCGTGTTTGGTCGTCAGCGCTATTGGGGAGAACCTATTCCTATTTATTACAAGAATGGCATTCCTTATCCTGTAAAGGAGGAACACCTACCGATTGAACTGCCAGAGGTAGATGAATATTTACCTACAGAAACAGGCGAGCCGCCACTAGCGCGCGCTGAAGGTTGGGGATATGATCCAGAGCGCGGAGCTGTCCGAACCTCTTCAAAGTCTGAGAATGCTCTCCCGAATTCCCTCCCCTCAGGGGAGGGTCAGGGAGGGGTAGTCTATCCCTTTGAGCTTTCTACCATGCCGGGTTGGGCAGGAAGTAGCTGGTACTATTTGCGCTACATGGACCCAAATAATGACGAGACTTTCTGTAGTAAGGAAGCCATGGAGTATTGGGGGAATGTGAACTATTACGCAGGCGGAGCAGAACACGCCACAGGCCATTTGCTTTACGTTCGCTTCTGGACCAAATTCCTAAAAGACCTTGGCCACTTACCATTTGATGAGCCAGCTAAGAAGTTGGTAAATCAGGGGATGATTCAAGGGCGGAGTAATTTTGTTTATCGTCTTGATTATCAAGTAGACTTGACTGGAAGCCATGACAAAAAAGACCCGACCTATCATGAAATTATCGATGACATGGCGTTTTATACTTATGAGAATTCGCCCAAGATTTATTTTCCAGTAGAAGCGAGAAACGAATTTGCGCACCAGCAAATCAGTTCGAAGGACCTTATAGAAGCTGCGGTAAGATCTGCACCTGAACTTGAAATGGTTTGGAACGAACATGGCACTGAAGTAATTCTGGAATCTGTTTCATTGACTGAGATTCATGTTGACGTGAACTTTGTAGATAATGACTTGCTTAATATCGAATCCTTTAGGAAATGGCTACCTGAATACTCCAAGGCGGTTTTTGCTGAAAATGCAACGGAAATAAAATGTGGTTGGGAAATTGAGAAGATGTCCAAATCAAAATACAATGTCCAAAACCCTGATGACATCATCGAACGCTATGGAGCAGACACACTTCGCCTCTACGAAATGTTCTTGGGGCCGTTGGAAGATGCCAAACCATGGAACACCAATGGTATTGAAGGAGTTTCGCGGTTTCTCAAGAAATTCTGGAATATGTTTCATGATGGAGATACGTTCGTAGTTTCGGAAGAAGCACCAACTCCAAAAGAGTTGAAAGCACTCCACGCCACCATCAAAAAGGTGCAGGAAGACATTGAGCGTCTATCATTCAATACAAGCGTAAGTCAGTTTATGATTTGCGTAAACGAACTCAACGATTTGAAGTGCAACAAACGTGCAATTTTGGAGCCATTGACGGTTGTGATTTCTACGTATGCGCCACACATTGCAGAAGAGATTTGGTCACTGTTCGGTCACACGGAAAGCATCACATTTGCCACATATCCTGCCTTCAACGAAAGCTTTTTGGTGAAGGATAGTGTCTTTTACCCAATCAGTTTTAACGGAAAGACACGCCTCACTTTAGAACTCCCTGCAAGTATGGGAAAGGATGAAGTTGAGCAAGCTGTTCTTGCGAATGAAGAAGTGCAACAACGATTGGAAGGTGCCGCGCCTAAGAAGGTGATTGTGGTGCCGGGGCGGATTGTGAATATCGTTGTGTGAGAAGTATTTAGCGTCTCAATCTTTCTTTGAAAACAGCGACTGAGGTTGTATGTAATTACGGTTCAAGCGGTATGCTTTCTTTTCATCACGGACAAGAATTCCCTCTCCCTCAAGTTGCGCACAGTGCTTTCTCACTTGCCTCCCCAATGACTCATACTTCCTTGGGATAATTTGTTTGCCATTAAGTCTGCGGTAAATCTCTGGGGTTAACTCAGAGGCCTTCAGTCCGCCATCATTGTAAACAGTGTACTGATAGGTGAGGTTCAAGATGTGCAATGCCGCTTGGTCGAGACTGTTTAACACCGGGCCGCCCATCAGTTCGCGCAGCTCCTTGTGGAACTCCGTACGCAGCAATGTCCTATCTAGGATGAATACGGGAGCCTCCTCGGAGGACGCCTCATGCTCATCAAGAAGTCCAGCGTTCCTCAACGCTTCAATGGCCTGAAAGTGATTGTTGCTCTCGTTGAGCAGGATGGTGAAGTATCGCTGACGGTTCAGCAGTTCCGACTTGTAGAAATAGGCGAGCACCTGCCGTTGCTGCTCTGTGGGTGAAAAACCGAGTTTTGAGGTGATGTAACCGCTGTAGCCTGCGAGCCAGACCGCCACGCCCTCGTCCAGCAGTCTGCCCTGCGGAATTCGCAGCGTGACCAGATTATCCTTGATGATATAGTAAGGCAGGTCGGTCAGGTTTTCGAGGGCCGCGTTAATCAGGAAAGACATGCCCCTGCTCTGTCCCTCTAGCTTGTCGAACACTTTGAGCACACCTGCCAGCTTGGGGTTCTTGCTCTCTGGGATGCCATGGATGAGCCTGCGTACAGGGACATCCGTTTCCGTGTGTATCAGCTTCATTTTCTCCTTGAAAGATCCCGGATTGCGTACTTCGAGGTATTGGGCAGGCTCGACTGTCAGGCTGACGAATCCGTCAATGGTGTAGTCGCGGTGGGCCAAGGCATTGTTGATGACTTCTCGGACAAGCTGTTCGGGATACTCAGGCTCACTCTTGCCGCCATCGGTCACAGATCTGGCTACACGTATGTGCCCCCAAACAAATCTGAAAGAATCTTCCATCAAAGTGATTACATCACTACGGAATAGCTTCTTGTCCTTGCCGATACCAGAATCTGTATCAAAATAGGCGTTTACCTCTGCTCTAGCGCCAAGGAAATGGTAAGGGTCTGCCCCACAAACAAGCATCCCCAAGGTGGTAACCTTTTCTTCTCGGATAAAATGTTGATTAGCTAAAAATGGTTTGGCTTTTACAATGGATGGTTTGAGCGTCTCATTCCTAATCTCCCGGTTCAGTAGATTGACATAGTTGTTGATTTTATCTAAGCTAAGGTTCTTAATGGATGCATCTGCTACCAGTGCCAGTTCCTTTGCGTATTCCAACTCCGCCTTATACTCTCTATGCCTTTGTAACTTAGGCTGAGGAATCTGGCAATCTCCGGTCAGTTTTCGCTCATAATGTATCTCATTGAATTGAACATATTTCAAGTCATCTGAAAGAGGAAATATGGCAATAACCGCCACTTCCTTGTCTTGCATCGGGAAGTGGTCGAAGTGGATGTGGTCTGAAACATCAAGGAGAACTCCACGTTCATCTTTAAAAAACTTAGAATCCAAATCGGTGAGATTGCCTTCATTGTTTCTGTTGAATCCTGTAAGTATGTACTGCTTATTCTTCTCTCTGATTCCACAGACAATAATGCCGCCATCCGTATTTAAAAATGCACAGATGGTTTCTTTCAAAGATTTCCAGTCGTTGCCTGTTGACAGATCCTTGAGTTCAACTTTACTTGTTTCAACATCAATGAACTCATCACTAGAGAGCGACTGCTTAATTCGGAACAAGGTCTCATCAATCAGTGTCGATTTCATAATAAGTGCTTGTTGACGTGTATGTCGGCTAAGGTAGGTTTTCTTGATTTCTACGACAGTATCTAGGTCCCGATTAGCATTAACGGTAAAATGCGCCTCAAAATTGAACTTCCTGCAAGCATGGGAAAAGATGAAGTTGAAAAAGCTGTCCTTGCCAATGCGGAGGTACAAGAACGCTTGGAAGGTGCTACTCCTAAAAAGGTGATTGTGGTGCCGGGCCGGATTGTGAATATTGTGGTTTAATATATTTGTAGAGCAAAGGGCCACAAAACAGCCATAAACCTCCACTTTCGAGGAGCATTTGGTTGCTGAAACGCCCTCCCTGATTCCTTAGGAGAGGCACTTGGGCGCGGAAATGCCCTCCCTGATCCCTTAGGAGTGACATTTGGGTACAGGAATGCCCTCCCCGATCCCTTAGGAGAGGCATTTGGTTGCGGAAATGCCCTCCCTGATCGGGCAGAAAAGGCAATTATGGCATCAAAAAGCATTGGTAACAGTATTATTTAAAGACAATTCATGGATTACTATTCCCAAGAAACCGACCGACTAATTCTCCGAAAACTCACGGAGAATGACATCGATACTTGGGCAGAATTTTTCGTGGATAATCCCAACGGCCGGTTTGTGGCGGTTGACTTTAGTTTAGACAAACAGACATCATCCAAATTTTGGATTGATAAACAGCTTTATCGTTATGCGAACCAGCAGTTTGGGCTTTTAGCGGCCATAGAAAAATCATCAGGAAAATTCATTGGATTAGGCGGGATCTTAACACGCGATTTCAACGATAAAGATGAATTTGAGGTAAGCTATTCGGTGCTTCCAAGATATTGGGGCAAGGGATTTGCCACGGAAATTGCCACGCACATGAAAGCGTTTGGGAAGCAAGCCAATGTCTCCGATAAGTTCATTTCCATCATTCATAAAGAGAATGAAGGCTCCATGAATGTGGCCAAGAAGAACGGAATGACCAATCTCTACGAAACCACTTTCTACGAAATGCCCGTTTTTGTTTTTGGGGATTAATGATATAACGTTTACTACTCTGGTTTCTGCCTAGCACTTCGTACGTTGAGAATTTCCAATTGGTCTTCCCGTACCCGATAAGTTACAATGGTCAATCTGTTTATTGGGCCGCGCCTTATGTCTTTGAATTCGGAGCGTTTAAGCAAGTCTGGGTGTTTGGATAGTTGCTCAAGAAAACCGGCAACCTGCCGTTCAAATGCGGTAACTTCTTTCTCAGTCCACTTAGTCTCGATGTAGTCAAGGATGTCAACATAACCCGCAATGGCTCTTCGTGTCCAAACTACACTTAGAGCCACTTTCTTGGGTTTTTCATCACCTTTTCATGCGAGATAAACTCGCCTCGGTTGGCCTGTGCAATTCCTTCATCAATCTCCTTTCGCTCTGCTTCGGTTATTGCGTGCCACCAATCATCACCATCCTGCGACAGCAATGATTTCACCGTATTTAAGAGGGAAATGTCCTGTTCCGAATCAATCAGTTGCTTCAGTTCAGCACGTATATCAATGGATTTCATGTAATCAAAGATACGAATTGTGACTGCGGATTATTCCTCCACCAACCCCAACATCTCTCTCATTTCATCCAAGGAACGAATAGAACTGTCGAACGCGGTGATGTGCATGATGCGCTGTGCCACTTTTCCCATGTTCATTGCCACAACTTCGCTTTCGTTGAGTTGGTAGATGTTGCCATCCGTGTCGGTAACCACCATCATCATTATCGAACTTGGATTTAGGGCGATATCGTCCAGTTCGGAGCCATTGTAGGTAATGACGGAATTGACCTTTTCGTCAAATACGTAGCAGGTTTTCCACTTAACGGCTTTGCCATTGGCGAGAACGAACCGGGGTTTTACGCTTTGGAAATGGCTTTGGTCAATCGGTCTTGCGCAATTGTAGATGCCCATTCTGTCCAGCGCAATGGTTCGGGTGATGGTGCTTCCGCCATTTTGCCTTGCGTAGTATTCTTCCAACTTGCTGGAGATACCGTTGCAGTAGGAGACCCAGTTGGCTTGGCTCATCATTTTCTCTGGTTGGGTCATGGAGCGTTGCGCCTGTTTCCACGCCATGTCCAATTCTTTCTCATACACGTGCTTTGATCTTCTATCAAACTTGTCAGCCTTTCTGCGGATACGGTTTTCTTGTTCTTCCAAAAAGTCGGTGTAAATAGAATAGCGGTTCTCGAACCCGTGGTTGTCCTTGAGTTCTCTCCAAGCTTGGAATCTAGGTGCGAATTCTCCGAACATGCGCTTCTGCAACTCCACAGACATGTTCTCAATGGTGATCTTCTTCACAGGCAGCTTCACTATTCCGTCAAGGTCTTTCAATTCAATCGTAACGGAATCCTTTCCGGCATGGTACCGCACGCGGATGTCGTGGAAACGCCTGCCCTGCAGCAGTTCCTCCACCTTGGCGCGGCTGAGGTCGCCCGCATGTTCCCACGTGTGGAAATTGAAGAAGAAATACTCGGGGTGCTGTCCGAATTTGGAATATTTCTGAACTGTGAAGTGCACGACCTCTTCACTATTCTTTCTATTTGGAGGCAGCACGCTCGCCTTGAATGAGGCTGCCTTCTTCCATTCCTTTTCGAACTGATTGCGCTCGTTCTCATCTCCATCGCGCAGAAAACGATAGTAGCTGGCTATGGGCCGATTGGCCAGATATTCGGTGTTCTGAAAATGTGCTTCCAACGTGGTTCGGCTGGCAATGGCAGGTGAGAGGTAATCGGTGTGATGGAGATACTCACGTACGGCAGGAGACAGATTCTCTGCAATGGAAATAAGTTCGGCATCGTACGGATTGATTGTAGCTGAACCCAAATTGTTCCATGTTTCTGAAGATGGATCCATGAACAGGAAATTGAAATTGGGATCCATACTATTGGAAGCAAGGTCAATTCGGACCGGACGGTCGGGACGAATCTCCACCGGTTTGCCTCGGTGCGTGGCGTTGATGCTGAACATGCCCGATGTTTCGAGATGCGAAGTGGGCTGGCATTCATCGCCCTGCATGTTGATGCCACTTGCGAAAACGCTGAAAGGGCTGTTAATCTCTTCGTAGGTCAGTTCCACCGCCCCTCCTATCGGTCTTCCGTACGCATCCATAAAAGCCATGGGCGGAACATCAATCATGGAACCGCTGGCGGTTTCAATGCAGTTCGATTCCTGATTTTCTATGACGAAAACCTCTTTGTCGGCAACGATTTCCGTCAAAGGCCGATGGAACATCTCTGGTCGGTAGCGACCTGCAAAACCTGGTGCATCAAGCGTTCCGATGTTTGAAATGAGAACCTCCACTCTTCTATTCTCAGCACGGGAGGCTCGGTCTTCATTCTCATTCACGGGGCAATCTTCTCCATGATGTTCAAACAGGATATTGTAAGGTTTGATGCCAGATAACAGCAAATGGTAGGTCACTTTGCGTGTTCGTTCCTTCGATAGTTGCACATTGAACTTATCAGAACCGCGATCATCGGTGTGGCCAACCACCCAAAACCGAAGTTGATCCGAGTTGGGATGCTGTGCAATTTCATCGAGCATGGCCATTTCAGGCATAGATGGAACATCGCTTCCATCTTCAAAATGAATGGTCAACTCAACCGAATCTTGTGAAAAGACGGATTGCGAAAGCACTACTAAAATGACAAGGAGCTTTTTCATGGCGAGGAGGTTTAGTGGGTTACTAAACACTTAAACCTTGCTCGCTGTCAAGTATTGTTGAGGGTAAGGATTTGAGACATGATTGAAAGTTATTGGTCTTTCAAACCCACTTGAAAATGCTCTGCTTCACGCCACCCACTTCTGAATCATCCGCTCAATGTCGTTTGACACAACAGGCTTGAGCAACAGATCGTTCATGTCGGATTTTAGGTTCCCTTCTTCATCACGCTGAAGGATATTGCCGCTTAGCCCAATGATTGGAGGCACATTCTTAAATCGTTTTTTAATCTCAGACGTGGCTTCTAAACCGTCCATTATGGGCATTTGAATATCCATAAAGACGATATCGTATTTGCTTTTGTCGAAATTATCTACGGCCTGTTTGCCGTTTGATAAGACGTCTACTGTACACCCCATTCTCTGAAGCATAATCTTGAATGCCTGTTGATTGATGAGATTGTCTTCCACCAAAAGTACTCTGACCCCCTGCACAGATTTTGCCAAGATGTTTTTTGAGACAGCCCCACTTTTTGTAATGGAATTTGGATGTTCCATCATTGAAAGACTTAACCAGAATGTGCTGCCTTTGTTAACAGCACTTTTAACGCCTATTTCTCCTCCCAATAGATGCATTAGTTTCTTGCTAATGGAAAGTCCGAGGCCAGTTCCTTCCAGATTTTGGGCTGTGGTATGCTGTAGTTGGGAGAAATCTTGAAATAGTTTTGCCTGATCGTTCTTTGGAATTCCAGGCCCAGTATCAGTTACTTGAAACGACAGTTTGCTATCTTTTTCAACCTTAACTGAAACGATAACCGAACCTTGATTCGTGAATTTGATGGCGTTTCGAACTAGGTTGGAAAGCACTTGCGTTAGCCTCCTTCGGTCGGTGTCGAGTTGAATTTCGTTTGTAGGCGTGTTGAATGATAAGTTTAGCTTCTTCGCTTTAGCCTCTGGGTCAAAACGTTCCGCAATGGTTTCAATAAGATCAGAAACTTTGAACAGTTCTTTTTGCAACGTTACTTTTCCAGCCTCTAACTCGGAGAGATTGAGTACGTCATTGACGATGGATCGCAAATCCTTGCTGGCTCCAAGAATGTTCTGAAGCTTTGATGATTGATCAGAATCGAGCTTTGTGTCAAGCAAAATTTCACTCAGACCCATAATACCATTCAAAGGCGTGCGAATCTCATGGCTCATGCTTGCAAGAAAATCTGACCTAAACTTCAGCGAATTTTCGGCCACCTGCTTTTCTTGAAGCAGTTGCTGCGACCTTTTTTGTTCCGAAATGTCGATAATCGTACCTAAATAGCCACGATATTCTCCTAGGTGATTGAAGAGTGGCTGCGCTTGTTCCAACACATGAATAGCATCTCCACTCTGACGATTGAAACGATATTCCATTGAAAACGATTGTTTTTCTTTTTCAATATCCTTCCATCTTCTCTTCACATCATCTCGATCTGCTGAGTGAATCAGTTTCGTCCAAGAACCATCCAATATGGTTGTCAGATTGGCGCCAATTATCAACTGTAAACTCTCATTCACATAGGTAGCGTTGCCATTTTCATCCACTTGATAGATGCCAACAGGTAGGAGAGAGGCCAGTTTCCTGAATTTAGATTCATTCTCCTTAAGTGCCTTTTCTGCCAGTTTTCGGTCTGTAATATCAATAGACCAAACGGTAAGTCGGTCAATTTCTCCTTTAGAATTCATTACCGGATTGAGGTGTCTATCAAACCAATATTCTTTTCCATTGTACGAAAAATGTTTCTCAACCTGCACTTTTCTTCCAGAAAAGGCGCGTTCTGTTTCCACCTTAAATTGTAACAGGTTTTCCTTAGCAGTGATGTCGGCTATGTTTAATCCCACTTTTAGATTAAATCCGAATTGCTCTAAAATAAGGTCAGCCGCAGCTTGGTTGAATGCCAGGATGTTCAAATTTCTATCCAAAAGATAGAAGGTCTGCGAACTGCTGTTGAATACCGCCCGAAGATTTTCTTCAGACTTTCGTACGTTTCTCTCCGCCCGTTTCTTGTCCGTAATATCAAAGACCCAGACAGAAACCATGTTCTGTTTGCCTAGGCTATGCTTGAGTGGAGTAAAACGTACTTCCACCACCTTTTCCTTTACGTTTGGACTATCAAATTCAACAGAGACTGTTCCGCCAGAACGGGCTACTTTCATTCCCCCTTCAAATTCCTTCCGCCATTTTGGGTGAATGTTTTGCATAATGTTGGAGCCAAGTAAGCCCCGCTGATCCGCTAGTAAAACGAGCATGGAAGGAGCCAAAAGATTACAGCTTAACACTTCATTTTCCTCGTTTATGAGCATAAAACCCTGAGAGCTATTGTTGTCAATTGCCTCTAGTATTAGCGCCTTTTCCCGTTTTTCCACCTCTGCCCGTTTCCTGTCAGAAATGTTGGCATAAGAGTAGATAACCCCATAAGGGGTTACTTTTTCATCGTAGAGCGGGCTGAATTTCCCCTCAATCCATATCTCACCAATCTGGCTTTTGGGTTTTATTATTTTTTGCTCGGTGCTGATGGTTCGGCCTTTGAGGGCCGTTTGAAAATTGCGAATGAACCGTTTGTTCTGTGTTTGATCCACATAATCCCAATAGGAGTTTCCGGTTTTTAGCCTTTCGCTGAAAAACGAATACATTTCTTTGGCCGCCTTGGCGTTAAACCACAATATGCGGTACCAATTATCTAAGATGATAATGCTGCGGCTAGAATGTTCCAGCAACGAGCGCATCTCGGCATTTGGTGCCAATGACTCAAATCTTTGATTTTCTGAAGTGGTTTCTCCCATTATCTACAGGCGATTGCCTGAACAATGGTCGTACGGAAAAAACAATCAAAAGTTCGGGTTTTCGACCAATAAGAGGATAGAGCCTATTAAGCTCTTCTTCGCGCCTTTTCTTTCATAATCAGAGACAACTCTCGCCCGGTTTGACCAGCAACGGAGGTGTTTTCTTCGGCTCTTCTGATGAGGTATGGCATTACTTCCAAAATGGGTCCGTATGGCACGTATTTCACCACATTGTAACCGTTTACCGCCAAGTTAAAACTAATGTTATCGCTCATGCCATAGAGCTGAGAGAAAAAGATGTGTTGGTCGTTCAGTTCAATTTGTTTTTCTGCAATGAGTTCGGTAAGAAGTTTTGAACTTGATTCGTTGTGAGTTCCTGCAATCAGATGAATGTGAGGATAGTTGTCTACACAGAATTTAAGAGCCAAATCATAATCTCGGTCTGTTTCGGCCTTTGTGTCGTGTATTGGGGATGAATAACCCTGTTCGCTAGCTCTTAATCGCTCTTTTTCCATATATGCACCACGTACGAGTTTGACTCCAAGATGGTAACCTTTATCCTGCGCCCTTTTTAGGATTTTTGTAAGGAATTCAAGACGATCTTTGCGATAAAGTTGAAGTGTTGTATACACAATTACCCTTTGACCATTGCGAAGTGCCATCTGTTCTTCAACTAGCTCGTCAATTGCATCCTGAAACCATGTTTCTTCTGCATCAATCAACACAGGAACATTATTTTTTTCTGCAGTTGCGCAGATTAGGTTCATCCTCTGTTTTGCGGCTGCCCATTCAACTTGTTCCTTTTGGTTGAATTCGGCATTGGCGTTCTTCTTTGCCAAAAGTCTGTTTGGGAAAATGGCCGTAGGTTTAAAAACGGAAAACGGTATACGGCTATCGTGTTTTCCTACCTGATTTGCGGCAAGAATCTCTAGAACCGACTGCTCAAGTTCGGATACCGTTTCCTTACCTTCTGCCGAATAATCTAAAAGCGAATAAACACCCGATTTATGAAGTCGGGCAATGGTTGGCTCGCAGTTCTCAGTGGTTTCTCCTCCACAAAAATGATTGAACACCGTAGAACGAATAATTCCTTTGATGGGAAGACGAAGAAAAAGTCCCACATTTAAAGCAACGTGGCCCAATTTGACCAGTGTTGGATTACCAACAAACTTGAATAGGAATTGAGCGCGGTTCAACTCGGCATCCGACCTGTCAGAAAACGCTATTTCGGTATTGTCGAACGAGACCATTAGCCAATATTTGAGCGCACAAATATAGTTGAGTGACCTCTCAAAATTCCGTAGCCCAGTCAAATCTGAGTTTTGCCTAAGGGCTTGTGGCATCCATTCTAAGCGAATCGCGTAGTGTGCCATATTTCTATTTAAAAATGGTGGCAGAAATCTGCCTAAAACTCGCTGGCGTATCAGAATAATTATCTTCGCCTGACCTATAAAACCAGTTTATGTCAGAATCAATAACACAGGAAGTAATCACGGTTTCAGACCTCGCAGAAAATTTGGTCGGCTCTGAGATTATAAAGATTGCAGGAGAGATTAATGCGTTGATTGCAGCTGGCCAACCAATCACTAATCTGACCATCGGTGATTTTGACCCCAAAATCTATCCATTACCAAAAGGTCTGCTGAATGAAATTATTCAGGCTTATGAAGATGGCCACACCAATTACCCTGCTGCCAATGGCGTGGAGGTATTGCGAGAGGCAGTAAGCAAATACATTGAAGCACGTCAGGGATTGGCCTACTCCAAGGAAGATATATTGATTTCTGGAGGTGCCCGTCCGCTAATCTATGCCGTTTTTCGGGCATTGGTAAACAGTGGAGACAGAGTGATATTTCCAATTCCAAGCTGGAATAATAATCATTACACGTACCTCAATTTTGCAGAACCGGTGGCGGTAGAAACATTACCAGAAAACAAATTCCTTCCAACTGCGGAGGATTTAAGCCCACATTTGCAGGATGCAGCACTTCTTGCTCTTTGTTCTCCACTAAACCCAACGGGCACCTCGTATAGCAAAAAGGCGTTGAGTGACATTTGTGATTTGGTGATTGCTGAAAACCGTAGACGAGTTGGACAAAAACCTCTTTATGTACTTTATGATCAGATCTATTCTGAGTTGACCTTGGGCGAATCCAAACATTATGATCCAGTTTCATTGCGTCCTCAAATGCGTGAATACACTATTTATGTGGATGGTATTTCAAAGGCTTTTGCAGCAACTGGAGTCCGTGTAGGTTGGGCTTTTGGCCCAACTAAAGTGATTGTAAAAATGAAAGCGTTGCTCAGCCATGTTGGTGCATGGTCTCCAAAACCGGAGCAGATTGCCACCGCTGCGTTTTTGAATCAGACCGCTGCCGTTGAAGCAACTGTTCAGAAGCACCGTGATATGATTTCGGAAAGGGTGAACAAACTGTTTAATGGTTTTTCTGCGCTTCGCGAAGTTGGATATCCGGTGGATGCCATACAGGCTGAAGGCGCTATGTATCTGACAGTGAAAATCGACCTGATTGGCAGAACAACCTCGGAAGGCGAGTTCCTAAATGATGCGTCTGATGTGACCACGTTTCTCATCAAAAAAGCAAAAGTTGGAATCGTTCCTTTCTATTGTTTCGGTGCATCTAGGCAAAGTCCATGGTTCAGAATTTCTGTCGGAACATTAAAAGTAGAACAGATTTCAACAGTGATTGAAAATCTAAGAGAGGCGTTAAGCCAATTCAAAAAATGAGTAAAAGAAACCCGAATCACTATGTAGTTATTATGGCGGGTGGAATCGGCACCCGATTCTGGCCAATGAGCCGAACACCACATCCAAAACAGTTTATCGACATTCTCGGAACAGGCAAATCGCTGTTGCAGCAAACATACGAGCGGTCTAAAGAAGTCTGTCCGGCAGAAAATATTTTCATCGTCACCAATTCCGATTACAAGTTGTTGGTGATGGGGCAGCTTGAAGGAATAAAGCCCTCACAGATTCTTTTGGAACCAGGAAGGAGAAACACCGCACCTTGTATTGCTTATGCGGCTTTCAGAATTAAGGCCATCAACCCGGAGGCGAGTATGGTGGTAGCTCCTTCGGACCATCTTATACTAAAGGATAAGGAATATGTTGACCTAGTAAATAAAGCACTGTCTGAAGTTGAGAAAGGGGACTCGCTGATTACGCTGGGAATCTCGCCAACTCGACCTGATACTGGCTACGGCTACATTCAATTTGAGGAATCTACTGGTGATGGTGGGATTTATAAAGTGAAAAGCTTTACGGAAAAGCCAGACCTAGCCATGGCCAAACAGTTGGTTAAAAGCGGAGAATTTCTTTGGAATGCGGGCATTTTTATCTGGTCTGTAAAGGGAATTATGGCTGCCTTTGAAAAGCACATGCCAGAAATGTTTCAACTATTTGAAGAGGGAGCTACGGAATTTAACACGCCTAACGAAGGCAAGTTTATTGAAACGGCCTACATGCAGTGCAAGAGCATTTCCATCGATTATGGGGTGATGGAAAAGGCCAAGAACGTATTCACGCTTGCGGCCGATATTGGCTGGAGCGATTTAGGCACGTGGGGTTCCCTGTATTCTTATTCTGATAAGGATGAACAAGGCCATGTGATACAGGGGAAAAATGTCCTCACATATGATTCCAAGAATTGCATAGTCAATGTTCCGAAGAATAAACTTGTGGTTATTCAGGGAATGAAGGATATGATTGTGGTGGAAAGCGATGACATTCTACTGATTTGTAAGCAATCTGATGAGCAGCAGATTAAGCGTATTGTGAATGATGTGAAGGCTACCAAAGGCGAGAAGTTCGTTTAGACCGGCAACGCCTGCCAGTAAAAAAGAGGAAGCAGAACACTTCCTCTTTTTTATTTTCACCTCCTTAATATCGGATAGGTTCGTTTTTTATATTTACCGATAATTAGTATATTTGTGGGGTCATGTGGGAAATAAACCTATCCAATATTAAAGACCTTCAAGTGGGTATTGATCGTATTGAACAGAAAAAACTCCTGTTAGATACTAAAAGACCCATGGCGCAGGTCGCGCTTGAGCGGCTTCGCGAAGGGCTTAATCTTGAATGGACTTATAATTCTACCAGTATTGAGGGCAATACCCTTACACTTAACGAAACCCGCGTGGTACTTCAAGACGGTATGACGGTGAAAGGCAAATCAATGCGTGAGCATGTTGAGGTGGCCAACCACCACGATGCTATTTCTTATTTGGAGGGGTTGGTGAGTTCAGATGCACCGTTGCGTGCACGGGAAGTGTTGGATCTTCACGAGCTGGTAATGCTGAAACTAGAGAAGCTTTATGCTGGAAGATTCCGAAATGCAGGTGTTCGCATTACCGGGGCCAATTTTTCTCCACCTAATGCACAGAAGGTTTCTGATATGATTGATGAATTGGTCGATTACGTGAACGAGAATGAGCAGGGGCTTTCGCCCATTATTCTGGCCACAATTTTCCATCATCGGTTTGTATGGATTCATCCTTTTTTTGATGGAAACGGGCGTACCGTGCGTTTAGCAATGAACCTTATGCTTATGCGAAAAGGTTATCCTCCAGCTATAATCCTGAAAAACGACAGAAACAAATACTACGCTGCTCTGAATAAGGATAGGGCGAGCAATGGTTCTCATGCTAAGCTCCTACTTTTAATGATGCAGGCCGTAGAGCGTTCCTTGGATATTTATCTCAGTATGTATCCTGATGGTGTTGAGTACAGGCCCATTTCCAATATTGTGGAAGAAAGTCAGGTTCCATACGGTCAAGAGTATGTGAGTCTGCTGGCCAGACAAGGTAAAATTGATGCCTACAAGGAAGGTCGCAATTGGTTTACCACCGAGGATGCCATTGTGGAGTATATGGCCAATCGGCAACGGAAAAGGGATGTATGAAAAGAGAAGAGTCGTCAACTTTTTAAAGGTTGACGACTCTGTAGGTTCTAATCCAAACTCCCAATCATCTTCTTTGGGTCAACCCATTCATCGTATTCTTCTGATGTGAGATAACCCAACGAAAGTGCCGCAGCTTTCAAAGTTGTTCCTTCTTCGTGCGCTTTTCCAGCAATCTCTGCTGCTTTGTAGTAGCCTATTTTCGTGTTCAATGCTGTTACCAACATCAAACTGTTGTTCACCAATTCTTGAATTCTCGGATGATTCGGTTCAATGCCTTGAGCACAATGCTCGTCAAAAGAAACGCAAGCATCTCCCAACAAACGTGCGGATTGAAGCACATTGTAGGCCATAACGGGCTTAAAAACATTCAATTCGTAATGTCCTTGTGTTCCAGCAATGGTAACAGCTGTGTCATTTCCCATTACCTGCGCGCAGACCATCGTTAGCGCTTCGCACTGTGTCGGATTCACTTTTCCTGGCATGATGGAAGAACCTGGCTCATTTGCGGGAATAATCAGTTCACCAATTCCGGAACGCGGACCTGAGGCCATCATTCGAATATCGTTGGCAATCTTGTTCAGAGAAACGGCCATTTGCTTCAAAGCTCCGTGGGTTTCAACCAATGCATCGTGTGCTGCCAATGCCTCAAATTTGTTCTCAGCCGTAATAAATGGTAATCCTGTGAATTCAGCGATTTTCTCAGCTACAAGTACAGAATATCCTGGAGGCGTGTTGATTCCTGTTCCAACGGCAGTTCCGCCCAATGCCAATTCTGAAAGATGCGCCAAGGTGTTTCTCAATGCTCTCAAACCATGGTCTAATTGCGAAACGTAGCCGCTGAATTCCTGTCCGATGGTCAATGGGGTCGCATCCATCAAATGTGTACGGCCAATTTTCACCACATCCTTAAAAGCAACTGATTTTGCTTTCAGCGTATCGCGAAGCATTTCTACTCCTGGAATGGTATTCTCAGCAATCAATTTGTAGCAAGCAATGTGCATTCCAGTAGGAAATGTGTCGTTTGATGATTGGCTTTTGTTCACATCATCATTCGCTTTCAGAACTTTGTCTTTATCGTCCAGTTTTCCGCCACTCAAAACGTGCGCACGGTTGGCAATTACCTCATTTGCATTCATGTTGCTTTGGGTTCCAGAACCTGTTTGCCAAATAACTAAAGGGAATTGGTCATCGTGTTTTCCTGCTACAATCTCATCGCAAACGGCAGAAATCAAATCACGCTTTTTCTCTTCCAAAACTCCCAATTGACAATTGGTGTATGCTGCTGCTTTTTTCAGATAAGCAAAACCGTAAATGACCTCCAACGGCATACTTGCCGCAGGGCCAATCTTGAAATTATTTCGCGAACGCTCGGTTTGCGCACCCCAATACTTATCGGCAGGCACTTGCACCTCGCCCATGGTGTCTTTCTCTATTCTGAAATCTGACATGATGAATGTTTTATCTGTTTGAATTGGCTGCAAATTTACCTTCTGCCCTATTCTTACCAAACTCCACATCAATATCATTTACTTTTGCTACACAAATAATCACTCATGAGAATCATTCTACTTATTCTAGCCAATTTCTGCATTCTGTTGCATTCCTACGCGCAAACCACTATTCAAGGCAGTATAACCCACGATGGCCTTACAAGAACGTATCGTCTTTATGTTCCTGCAAGTTATTCTGCTTCCAATGCGGTTCCGCTCATCATCAATTTACACGGGTATACTTCCGACTCGTTTGAGCAGATGGTGTATGGCGATTTTAGATCAATTGCCGATACAGCAGGGTTTCTGGTCATTCATCCGCAGGGAACGCAAGATGCCAGCGGTACTAACTTCTGGAACGCCTTCGGCTCTCCAAACGAGACTGTTGACGATATTGGATTTATTTCGGCCCTCATAGATTCTATGGCATTTGCATACAGTATTGATTTAAATCGTGTTTACAGCACCGGAATGAGCAATGGCGGATTTATGAGCTACACATTGGCTTGCCAACTCAGCAATCGTATTGCAGCCATTGCTTCGGTTACCGGAACGATGGTGACACCAAATCTGAACGCTTGTAATGCACAACATCCAACTCCAGTTATGCAGATTCATGGAACAGCAGATCCAACTGTACCTTATTTAGGAAACCCACAGGGTTTTGTAGGGGTTGTAGATTTGGTAGAGTATTGGGCAGATTTCAACAATTGCAATCCTACACCTACTCAAACGGCTGTTCCGAACACAGATTTGACAGATGGGTGTACAGCAGACCACTTTGTTTATTCAGGTGGCGATGCTGGTTCTACCGTAGAGTTTTATCGAATAAATGCCGGTGGACATACTTGGCCAGGGTCAAACCCATTCTTTGCCATTGGAGTAACGAATCAAGATTTTTCTGCCTCTAACGAGATTTGGAGGTTTTTTAGACAATACAGCCTGAGTGGGTCTGTGGGTGTTGAAGAAAATGCTGCACGCGCGAGCGAGTTTGTGGTTTTTCCCAATCCTTCCAACGGAAATGTGTCTTTGCAATTTAAAAATGCTGAAACGCGAACAGTTCAAGTTCATAATGCAACTGGAAAGTTGATTCAGCAGACCAACTTTAATGGGAGTTCTTTTGAACTTGAATTGGAAAACTCTGGAGTTTTCTTCCTTACGGTTATTTCTGAGGAAGGGAGTTTTGTCCAAAAGTTGGTTGTTCGATAAATCCCGACAGCATTTGTCGGTAGCTGTATGGATGTTTGCCTGAAACGAAAACAGCAACATCATGGCAGAAATAATTTCAAGGGAAAAAGAACTCATCCGCATCAATCCCACCAAGCGCAACAAACTTGAATATTCGCGAGACAGTGGCCGCATTTGGCTTGGCCGTTATACGAGCAATTCCTGTGGCGATTTCCGCGACCTTACCGATAGTGGGAAAGAAATTTTGGCCACCACAACCAAAGGACTTTATTTCTCGAAAGATGAAGGAAGGACGTGGCTGAGAAGGGGTTAATGATTAGTTGGTTTTGCTAAATTTAAGTTCACGAAAAAGAACAATCGAATTATGAAAAAAGAACTACTTAAACTCTACAAAGACCGACAAAGTGATTTTAAAGGCATACTTGGCAAGTTTCCAAACATTTCTTTAAATGGACCATTTTTAATGTCACCGGATAAAATTTATAGAGACCAAAAAAGGCCTCTGCTCATAATTGGAAAAGAAACCAATGGTTGGCCTATAGAGAGTGAAAATTTAGATAAGCAAATGAAACAATATGAAGAATTCAATGTTGGTTCTGGCTACTATTCATCCCCGTTTTGGTCAGTTACCCGGAAACTAGAAGAGACTTTAGGCAACGAGCCCTATTCCTGCGCATGGTCTAACCTTAGCAAATTTGATTTGGATTGTGGGAGTCCATATGGAGAATATGAAGATGCAGTTTCTATGGTTGACGATATTTTAAAGGAAGAAATAGAAATCATTAAACCGTTAATTTGCATATTCTTCACAGGACCTTCATTGGATAATCGAATCAAAGATGTCTTCACAGGTATCAAATTTGAGAAATGTGCTGACTGGGATGAAAGAGCGTTAAGCAAACTTGTACACCCGAAATTACCTGCAAAAACATTTAGGGTTTATCATCCAAACTATCTCAGAAGAGCTGGTTTTGAGGCTGCCTTTCTAAATTATATATCGTCAATTTGACCTCATCGGGACGGTTTTTCCATGAAGTCTTGGTTTAAAACCAAAACAGCTATCAGAGTGAATAAATATACACGGTTGTTACTTTACGCTGAGGGAACTTCTAAATAAGATTGGCCTATCAAGAGAAGATGATATTTATCTTCTGGCACCGTAGTTAATTAGAAGTATTGCCATTCAATTAGCTGAGATAATTGATGGGTTTGAAATCAGTAACGAGAAAAAAGAGACTTAATCTGTGAATAGCTAAAAATCATCCCAATCCGCAAAGAAATAATCATCGAAAATTTTGATCTCGAATACCAAGAGATTTACTTGGTGAAATGGAAAAATACGTGAAACCTGTTTATCTTCCATTGAACACGATTTTAAAAATGCCTGAAATTGAAGGGTATTCTTTCGAGGATATAGATAAACAGATTAAGGGTTGGTAACCGCTTCATTTCAGCAAGGTAAAACTTGCCATGATGGTTAATCTTGAAGATGGGAGATCACAAGTTTCTACACATCTGAGCTATCGGAGGTCATTCAG
>Ga0209702_10001305_pt1 | contig 48112 bp, 33 predicted proteins | sample FRY01_FD_187210 | JGI IMG/M metagenome (GOLD analysis project Ga0209702, IMG submission 187210) | Freshwater microbial communities from Lake Fryxell liftoff mats and glacier meltwater in Antarctica - FRY-01 (SPAdes) (version 2) | ecosystem: Environmental > Aquatic > Freshwater > Ice > Glacier... | reverse complement strand
CGGGCCTTTGGCAGAATGTATTCCTCATACCACTCAACGAGTCGTTGCGATGTGCTGTACGTAGCAATCGCCTGAGCGGCCCGCGTGGCCAGATCGAGTTCAATCACGCGCAAATCAGCCCGAGACGAGGCGATGTCGGCGCGGGCCGACCTGATATTGCCCTGATTGCGATCGAAGAGCGGCACCGTCATCATCACCTGCACAAGCCCCTGATCCATGGCTGGAGTGCCAACTTGTCGCTGATAGCCTCCCATTAGATTGATATTGGGAATCGGTTGTACCGCAGCCCGCTCGAGCATCCACTGGGCGCGAGCGATATTGGCTTCGGCCGCACGCGGTTGGGCATTGGCTTGGACAACCGCCTCCTGCAGGGCTTTTAATTCAAATTGCGGTAGCTTTTGGAAAAGGTCGGCGTCGAGCGTGCCGATGTCGGCCCTCGGCAGGGCAATCGCCGTGGCCAACTGCCGTCGACCGGTTTCAATGTAGACCGAAGCATTCAGCAATCGAACCTCCGCACGGTCCCGTTCGATGCTCCAAAAGAGGACGTCCGCACGCGTGCCTTCCCCGGCTTGGGCTAGTTGACGGCCGATTTCGTAGGATCGCTTCGAAATATCCAGCAGCAGTTTGTAGATCTCAACGCGGCGCTGTGAAACGAGCAAGGCGTAATAGCTTTGACGCACTTCCCGTAGCACATCAAATCTCGCGCGAATCAACATATATTCCGACTGCTGCACCTCCCTCAACGCCGCCTGCTGTGCCAGTCGTAATTTTCCGGCCGTCACAAGGTCTTGCGCCACCGTGCCGCTCCACTGACTCTGACTGCCGGCTATCTGCGGTGAGAATCCGGCGAGCACAGGATTCGGGTAGAGCTTGGCCTGCACCGCCTTGCCCCGGGCAGTTTCGATAGAGGCTCTTGCTGATCGCAGTTTGGGATGGCTGCGTTGGGCCAGATCGACAAACTCTGCCAGTGTTTTTGGGGTAGGACCGTGGAGCGACATCTCAGGCGAATTTAAAAAGTGAGGTCCGTTAGCCAGTGGTTCGCCAGGAACGCTTTGCGGTGGACTCAGCGGCACGCCCGGCTCGGCAATTCGCAAGGGATCGCTCTGCTGAGACCACTGCTCAGCACCGGAAGTTGGGGCGGCAATCTGCCAGCAACACAGGCCGACTACCGCCCAAGCCACGCTTCTGAAGCGTCCCTGCTGAGAGTCGCGAGTCTGATAAAGTTGTGGCATGATTCAATCGAATTCACGATCGGCCATTGCTTGGAATCTTTTGCTCAATCGGCATTCCTGCCCGAATCGCTTCAAAAAACAGTTGCTTATGGCAAACTTTGTCGGTGACACCTGCTCTTTCTAGAACACTGGGTAGAGTAGGATTCTTGGGCAGTTGCTTTTGAATCTCTCTGAAAAAAGACCACCGAATAACTCCCTTGCAAACCTCTGGACCGCCTGTGGAGCGCCTAGAGTTACCCATCGTGCTTGGTCTTTGCGCACAGTCTCTGAAAAAACAGTTTCGTTCGGCTGGCACAAACTCCGTAGGTACGATCCTAGTGGACGGCATCAATCTGTCGATTGACAAAGAGGAGTTTGTCGCAATCACTAGAGCATCTCGCTGCGGCAGGAGCCCATTCTTGGATTCCAGCGAGACACGACGACTGGACATTCTGGAGTCGATCTCCAGCGAGTAAAAGAACCGCTGGCAGAACCGATGGCCGTCACCGATCGTTAGGATTCTTGCATGACTCCCGTTCTTAAAAATCCTTTCGGCGTGCTCGCTCCGCTCTTATCGCTGGCGTTCCCAATGTTTTTAGGGCAGGTGGGGCAGGTCCTTTTACAACTCACCGACACCGTGATGATCGGTCACTTGGGCGTAGTGCCGCTGGCGGGTGCTGCCTTAGCGGGCAACTTTGTCATGGTCACTCTCTACTTTGCCTCCGGTGCCGTGGGAGCTGTCGGCCCTCGAATCGGTCACGCCTTTGGGGCCAAAGATGATTCCGCTGTGGTCAACACTCTGCGCGCCGGGATTCTGTTGGCGGCGATCATTGGCCTGGTTATTGCCTTGGCACTGACGGCTTTAGTGCCATTTTTGGGCCGGCTGGGCCAACCGCCGGAGGTGGCGAGTATCTGTGGGGGCTATCTGTTACTGATCGCTTGGTCGCTGCCGGCCGGAATCGTCGCCATGGTGCTCAGCCAAACAGCCGAGTCGGTCAATCGACCCTGGCCGGTGCTGGGATTCATGATCCTCGCGGTGGCTGTCAACGCACTGCTCAACTGGTTGCTGATCTATGGGAATGGCGGGTGTCCAGCACTTGGGCTCGATGGAGCTGGGTGGGCCACCTGCGTGACTCGCTGGCTGCATGCTGCGGCTTTGGCGATATGGATCGGCCTGGATCGCGGCCTAGGGCGCTATCCCATTGGGCCGTTTTCTGTGATCCTCAATTCAAATAGCAGGCGTGAACTGGGAATCCTGTTTCGATTTGGCCTGCCGGCTGCAGCGCAGGATATTTTAGAGGGAGGCGCCTTTGCCGCAGGGGCGATCATGCTCGGATGGGTTGGCACCACTGCCCTGGCGGCCAATCAGGTGACACTGGGCATCGCGTCGCTGGCGTGGATGTTTCCCATCTCGCTGTCGATGGCCACCTGCGTCAGAGTGGCACATGCGATCGGCGCCGGCGATCTGGCACAGGCCCGCCGCACGGGGATCGCCGCGGTGCTGCTGGGCGCTGGCCTGATGGCAGCCTGCGCCGTTGTCTACACAACATGCGGCATGTTTTTAGCCCGACTTTTTACCGACAACGACGAGGTGGCTGGCTTGGCCGCCACGCTGATCACCATCGCCGGTGTCTATCAGATTTCAGATGCGATACAGTCGGTGAGCCTGGGGGCCCTGCGAGGCCTGCTTGATAACCGCGTTCCAATGATCGCTAACTTTGTCTGCTACTGGCTGTTCAGTCTACCGACGGTCTATCTGCTGACTTTTTACGCTGGCTGGGGAGCCCGTGGCGTGTGGATCGGTTTTTTGCCATGGATGGTGCTCACCGGCCTATTCTTTCTCTGGCGATTTTTACGGCTGACTGCCGCAGAGACAAAAACGGCCTCCGCAGAAAATCGAGTGTTACTGCAAGCGGCCCCACTCAATCGTCTTTGACATCAGGCCGCTGCCAGCCACCATTTCGAAGCCATTGGCGGCCGTCATGCGAATCTGCATCGGCACAAACGCCCCCCGCTTCATCGCAAATACCTCGCCCCGCCATGTGCCGCTGGCCGGATCAAAGACAATCCCACGCAGCAGTCCTGTATTCACCATGGCTGGATTGACTGCCTTGAGAACAACGCCCGTGTATTGTCCACCGGCATTGGCAATCTGCACGCTCACATCCATATCGGAAGGTTTCCAGACGCCGACAATCGCATCGGCCGGATTGGCTGGCTGCTGAGCGACTGGCGAGTCGGCAAGAGCCACGCTCGCAAAAAGAACGCTGGCGCAGAGTGCGTAACGATTGAGTAGGCCAAGGATTCGATGGGCGAGCGACATAGAAGTATTTTTCCTCTCGTAAGAGCGATAGAAATAAAAGAGACATCCGATAACGAAACTCTAGAAATTGTTGGCCAAATCTTAAAGGGCAATTGAGCTGCTGAAATCAAGCCCTTGGATGGGCCAAAGCGTGTTGAACTGCGATCCATTCCAACAGCTCTGCCACAGATGCGACTATTTTTGCGGCACCGGCCTGCTCAAGTTCGGCATAGCTCCCATACCCCCAGAGCACACCGACAGACTTTAAGCCGCTGGTGTGTGCTGCGGCAATATCGTATCGCCGATCTCCGATCATGATCGACGGTTCCTTATCTCCCTCGAGAGACAACATATGGCGGAGCAGAATACTCTTATCGCAGCGTTCACCCGACAGTTCTGATCCATAGACGGCAACAAACATGTCTCGCAGTTTGAAGTGTTTGAGGATGGCCTCGGCATAGACGTGTGGCTTTGATGTCACGACCAGAAGGCGATGGCCCTCAGCCACAAGCCCGGCCAGCGCATCGGCAATTTCTGGATAGACCGCATTTTCAAACATTCCAACAGACGCAAACCGCTGGCGATACAAAGCGACCGCCCGTTCCAGCAAGGCCGTCTCAGAACTTTCTAGGAGCGTTGCAAAGCTCTCTCGAAGCGGCGGGCCAACGCACCAGTAAAGGTCCGCCGAGGATGGGGCGATTCGGCCCAAGCCAAGCAGCGAGTGCTGGATGCAACGCGTGATACCAGAACCAGGATCGGTCAGTGTGCCATCCAGATCAAAGAGTAAACGCATGGGGATTTCCTTAAACCTAAACACGGCGGCAAAGACATTGCTCCGCTTTGAAATGCTTTCGGGATGGCGATGGAGGGGCAGGATCTTTGATCTCAAAAGCCCGCGAGCAATAGCGACGGGTATACGGGAAAAACCGATCGCAATACAGCGACTGCAGTCGATCGCGATTGGCGACCGGGGCATGTGTGGTCAATAACGTCCAGCGTTTCTCGCTAGCGATAGACGGGCTTTTTAAAATCCCGAAAAAGCCTCGAGCCACTAGACCAGTTTGCCGTTGAGCTTTTTTCCAGAAGGCATTTCGCCAGCCAACCCGTTGGCTTGGAATCCAAATGAGACCTCACTCCCGACTGCAATCGATCCGTTCCAGGCTGCGTTTTGAATCACATAATGGTCGCCCACATGGCTGACGATCACCGCGTTCCAGATGTTGATGATGTCGGCTTTCAGATCGAACTCCATGGTCCAGCCGCTGATGGAAGTGGTCCCTGTGTTTTTGATCTTGATCTCACCGTTAAAGCCAGTTCCCCAACTCGTGGTCTGCATATACGTCACAGCCGCACTGCCGGTTCCCGGTGTCGGTGTCGGTGTCGGTGTCGGTGTCGGTGTCGGTGTCGGTGTCGGTGTGTCGTCGTCAACGATTGTGCCGGTGGCAGTCGCCTTCGTGAGCGTCGCGCTCGTGGGATTGCTCAGCTTCAGCAACAATGTCTCGTTGGACTCCGCTGTTGTGTCGCGGCTCACCAGCACCGTGACGAGTTTCTGAGTCTCTCCCGCCGCAAATGTGAGCGTGCCGCTGACTCCTGTATAGTCGCTGCCAGCCAGGGCCGTGCCATTAGCCGTCGCATACTGCACGGTGATCGGCTGCAGACTGGCCACCGAGAGTGACACCGTAAAGCTCATCTGCGTGGTAGGAACGGCAGGGCCGCCCGTCACGGCCGAAAACTGAAACTGTACGGCCTTGAGTGGATCGATCTTGGCGGTGTTCACCGTTCGCCAATCGGCAGCGAGGATGCCACCAGTGTCGCCTGAGTTGGGATTCCACGCCCAGAATGTCCAACTGATTCCTTGCTGACCGGCAGCCAAGTCGTTCGTGCCGTTGCCGTCGAGATCCCCCTTTAAATAGCTGACCATTTTTCGATACCACGCCTGATCACTGGCAGTAGCCAGATTGCTGCCAAATTCACCGAGTAAAACTGGGGCAGTGCCGGTGCGAAAGAGATAGCCCCAGTTTTTATCCCAGACAGCAGGCAAATTATTGGGATAGCTGGGGTCACTAAAATATTTCTGCGCAAAGACGCTGGCCGGGTAATCGTGTGCCGAATAGACAAGCCGACCGGACGTGCTCAGCCGCACCGGTGCCGTGCCGGCATTGGAGAGATTGCCGCCCCACCAGTAACTCCCCGAAGCAGCAACCTCCACTCCTTCCACAATCACCAGCAGACTGGAATTGGCCGCGAGCACTGCATTCCCCGCTCGTTCCGCCGCCAATCGCCAATCCTTGGCCGTGCCGTCGCCCCATGTGGCTGGACCATGCGGTTCGTTGTGAAGATCGATGCCGATGACTGTTGCATTGCCTGCATAACGTCGAGCCAGCATTGTGAGATTACTGATCCACTTGCTCTCCGGATATGCGGATGAGTACCACAACCCAGAGCCATTCGCGCTGTTGCCGGCCTCGGAGCGATGGTGATCCAGAAAGATTTTGAGCCCTGTGGTGCCTGCGTAGCCCACAATTTTATCCATGATCTGCAAGCCGCTGAGGCCCTGAAGATCGGCGTTCTGGCTCAAGTCAATGCCGTTGGGCGTGCTGCCGGAATCAAACAGTTGGTCGCTGTAGGGCAGCCGGATTGTGTTGAAGCCCAGTGACTTCATCTGATCCATCATCTCCTTATAACCGCGAGACCAGAGCCCATGCGGAGCAAACGTTGTTGTCTCAAATCCAAACCAGTTCACCCCAGCAATCCGCACGGCGTTGTTATTGGCGTCCAGAATCTGGCTACCAGAGGTGTGCAGGTAGCCAGTGGCGAGACTGGCCTGCGGATTGCCCTCAATGACCGAAGCGTCGCTGATCGTGATGCCCGGCAGACTGGGCACAGGCGGGGTGCCGCCGACGAGCGAGGGATCGCTGCCGTAGTCGCCCCAGGTGGTGCTGAAGCCGCCGGCGGTGTTTGCCGGTAGGCCGCAGTGGAAGTTCGACAGTTGGCCAACGGGACCAGGGTTGTCGCGGTTGAGCGACCACATGGAGAGCATGCCGAGTCCCTTGGCCCGGGCGAACGTCTCGAGGCGGTCGGCGTCCTGCAGCGTGAACACTTCGCTGGTGACATCATTGACACCGATCATCGGCGTAACGCCCATCTGGTTCCAGCCGAAGGTCAGACCCCGACTCATGAAAAGGGTTGTCACCTGTGCGAAAGTGGCATTGGCCGCATCGATGGCGTACTCACCCATCGATTGAAGCTGCGGAGGAGCGGCGCTGTCGCCGTAATCCATCGCCATCACATTGACGCCGTCGATCTTCACGCCAGCAACGAGGGCGGCCTTCACGACGTTGACGCCATCCTGCGTAAGCCCTTGGGGCAGAACCGGCAGCGTGAACCATACGCCAAGATTCGGCCGGCCCTGCTGCACAAGCGCGATCGCATCCATCTGAAGCTTGAGCGTCTGAACCTCGGCAACCGCGGCCCCTTCGATGTCAAAATCGAGCTTGGTGAGTTTGAGCGTATCGACCGCCTGGCCGTAGGCCGTCGCGAGAGCCTGGGCGTTCAATCCTCGCTGCGCATAGGCCTGGGCCAGGGACTGCCCGGCGGCTCCTCCGAGCGATACCATCACATCCCCCCCGGCCGCCCGCAGGGCATCGATCTCAGCGCGAATTGCTACGGCCTGCTCATGGGTGCTGTCGAGGGAAAGGGCGTCGAGCCCGGCCCAGGCCAGTTTGCCGGTAGGCGTCGCCTGCATAAATCCCAGCGTTAAAAGTCCGACGCCGTACTTTCGCGCCAGTCCGTCTAGATCAGGCACGGGATATTGGCCTATGTCGACATAGGGAGCGAAGAACTGTTCCTTCCACAGATCACTGGCACCGATCGGAGGCGTCACGGGGGGGGCACTGTCATCGTTGGCGATCGTCGCGGTGGCGACGCCGACAGCAACGGTCGCATTGGTGGGATTGGAGAGCACGAGATTGAACGTTTCATTGGGCTCGACGGTCGCGTCGCCAAGCACATTCACCGAGACTGTTTTCGCGGTTTCGCCCGCAACGAACGTGATCGATCCGCTGGCGGCGGTGTAATCACTGGCGGCGGTGGCCGTGCCGTTGGCCGTGGTGTATGCCACTGTCACTGCACTGGTCGCGGCCTTCGAGAGCGTCACCGTGAAGCGGGCCGCAGTGGTGGTTCCGGCCCCGCCTTCGGCCACCGTGACACCTGCGACCCAGAGCGATGGGAGCGTCGGAATGACGGGCGTTGCCGGGCTGCCAACAGTTGTAAGCACGAAGTTCGTCGGCTTATCGGTGCCTGCACCAGCGGTGAAGCCAACGCCCTGTTTTCCGCCGACAGCGATCGTGCGATCCCAGTCGAACCCCTTGATGACGTATTGGGAGCCAGTGTGGCTGACGATCTGGGCATTCCAGATGCTGGCGATCGACCGATTGTACTGAAATGTGAGCTGCCAATCGGTGAGCGTCGCTGCCGTGTCATTGGTGAGCGTGAACTCACCTTGCAGCCCGCTGCCCCAGTCATTGGTGCTGGCATAGCTGACGGAAAAGGCATGGCGAGGTTCCAGTTGTTCGCCGGCAACGATCCTGTCATGAGTCTTTTGCTGTTTGTGCCGCTTGCTGGCGACTCGATTAAACCCATTTTTTTCAAAGAGATGCAGAAACCAGCGGCGATGGCTCACGGGGCACCTGTGATGTGAATATTTGTGAAAACTCCTGCCTTGCCTCCTTTTATCTTTAGGCATCTTTTCTGCAGCCGTCAAGAAATGGGTCAGCCGCTTTTTAAGATTATTGTGCGGCCGGCTTCATTCTTTTTGAAAGTCATCGCCAACGCCTCCCCCTCGCTCTACACAATTGACCCAAACATTCCGGGCATGCTCAGGCAATAATTGCGTCGATTGGCACGCCGTGATCGATGGCCAGGCGCTTGCGGCCGGGAATTTCCAGCGTGCGAGAGTCGAGGCCGAGTTGCTTCAAAATAGTGGCGTGGATGTCGGTGACATAGTGCCTATTTTCTACGGCATGGAATCCCAGTTCATCGGTCACTCCATGCACAACGCCCCGCTTGATACCCCCGCCGGCCATCCAGACAGAGAAGGCAAAGATGTGATGGTCGCGACCATCGGAGCCCTGCGAGCCGGGCGTGCGACCAAATTCCGTGGCAAAGAGCACCAGCGTGTCGTCAAGAAGGCCGCGTCGATCAAGATCCTCCAGCAGGCCGCCGATCGGCTGATCGACAGCAAGGGCTTGTTTTTCGTGATTGGCTTTGAGCCCACTGTGAGCGTCCCACACCCCTGCCCCGCCGCCACCGTGCTGAATCTGGATAAACCGCACGCCCCGTTCGGCAAAGCGGCGGGCTGCCAAAAGCTGCGTGCCAAATTCCCGACAGTGCGGCAGATCGAGGCCGTAGAGGGCCTTGGTCTCGGCCGTCTCGCCGGAAAAGTCAAGCACTTCAGGAACGCTCCGCTGCATGCGAAAGGCGAGTTCATACGAAGCCACTCGTGCGGCTGTGGCGGGATCGTTGGGATACTCCACCGCCGTTTGCCGGTTGAGCGATTCAATCAAATCAAAACCAACCGCTTGGGCCTCACGAGAAAACGGCAGTTCCGGCCTGCCGAAATCGAGCGGATTGCTGGGGTCAATCCGCAAGGGCACAGCATCGTGCGCGGGGCCGAGGTAGAGACCGTCTTTTTTATTCCAATATTCGCGGGTGCCGATCGAGATAAACTGTGGGAGATTGTCGTTGAGCGATCCCAAGCCGTAGTGAACCCAGGCACCGAGCGTGGGAAACTCTCCGTCGAGCATGTTGCGCCCGCTGTGAAACTGAGTTTGAGCCATGTGATTGCTGTCGGTGGTCCACATCGAACGGACCACCGCAATGCGGTCGATATTTCTGGCGATGTGCGGAAACCAGTCGCTCACCTCAATGCCGCTTTGACCGTGCCGCTTGAAGCCAACTTGCAGCGGAAAGAGCGTGTTGCGCTGCTGCCCATTGGCATCGGGGGCCATCGCTCTTTCGAGCGCCAGTTTGTCGGCGTTTTGCACATCTGCGTACGGTGTTTCGTTGATTGTCTTGCCGCCGTATTTGCTGATCATCGGCTTGGGGTCAAAGCTCTCCATGTGGCTTACGCCACCATTCATGAAGAGCCAGATCACTCGCTTGGCCTTGGCTGGAAAATGGGCCAAACCATTCGGCGGCGTCCATGAGGCCTCGCGGGTAAAGCCGTCGCTGTGCAGCATCACACCTAAGGCGAGGCCTGTGAAACCCATGCCCATGTCGGCCAAAAATGTCCGTCGCGGCGGTTGGTACCTGCCCCGCATATCGTTCGCAGGAGACGGTCTGTTGTTCATGGTGATTGTTTTCCTGCTGCCGATTATCTCAGCGTGACAAAGTCGTTGTGATTGATCACTGCCCAGACCAGTTGCGTTCTCGCCGTATGAACGGCCAGTGCCGTTCCATCTCCAGAGAGCGAACGCCATGCCTCGATCGCCACCGAACACTCTCGCAGTTCGCTTGCGTGTGGCTGGCGACCCAGCAGCGTGGCAAACACTTTGACCGTAAACTCCTCGTCGCTGACTGCCGCTATTCCGTCAGCGGTGAACGTCTCTGCGATCCTTGCCGCTGCCTCCTGCACCAACCGCGAGTTGGCCAAAGCCAACGCCTGCTGCGGCACAATGCTCCGATCTCGCTGATAACACTCCTTCACATCGGCTTCATCAAATGCCGTCAGGAACGGATTGCGGTCGTTGTTGGAGTGAAAAAAATAGAGGCTGCGGCGTTTCGAGTTGGCCTGTTTATCCGGCGGCACAGACGGCCCTCCCAGAGTTAAATCGAGCGTGCCGGCCAGAAACAAAATCGAATCGCGAATCACCTGCGATTCGAGCCGACTCGCATCGCGCCTCCAGAGCAGGCGATTGTCGGGGTCGATCTGGGCATGCGACTCTGCACCGACTGCTGAAGATGTCATGCGATAGGCGGCCGATGTGACGATCAGCCGATGCAGGTGCTTCATGCTCCAGCCCCCGTCGCCCGCACCATCGACCAGCTCGCAGGCCAGCCAATCGAGCAGATCTGGATGGGTCGCAGCGTTCCCTTTGCGGCCAAAGTCAAACACCGTAGCCACCAGTGGCTGCCCCATGTGACGCATCCAGATGTGGTTACAGGCCACGCGGGCTGTCAGTGGATTCCGGGGATCGGTGATCCACAAAGCCAAGCCCGTGCGACGACCGGTGCTGGTGGCCGGAAACTCAACCGGTGGGTCGTAGCCCTTGGTGGTGCGAAACTTCGTGGGCGACCATTTCGCACCGACCAAGGCCAGCGGCTTGCCCTTGTCCCCAGAGGCACTGATGTCCCCCAAGCTCTGCTCCAATTCTTTTTGCGCGGTGGCGATTTTTTGCCGGGCGTCCGGGGCCGTGCCGTCGGCTGCCCAGGCAGCCTCAAGCGCCGCAGCTTGCTGTTCGACGCTCGCTAACTTCTGCTTTTGAACGGCCACTGCCGCTATGAGAGATGCTTGCTTTGACTCAGCGTCGGTGCGATCTCCGACGGGCGTTTCCACTCCTTGAGCTGTCCATAATAAAAGCTTCTCTGTGGCCAGGGCCACAGATGCCTCCGCATTTTCAAGCGCGGCACGGGCGACCTGCAGATGATTGCCAATCACCCACTTGCGGCTCTCTGGCTGAAAGGCGGTTTGGGGCAAAGAGACAGGCCTAATTGCCAGATCCTTAAACGCAAACACATCGGGCACGCCCGGCGTGATCGGATGCGCGGTATCTGGCCGACTCTCATCGCCACGCACAAAAAGATATGTCGGCGTGTCGAGCACACCGTCAAACACGCGCGGAATGCCGTCGCGGTCGAGATTGATTTCCCCAGGCACAACATCAAGCCGCACATGGTAGGGTTCAAAGAACGCCCGCATTTTGTAGTAATCGACCTGCTGGATCGGATCGTACTTATGGTCGTGGCACTTTGAGCAATTCATCGTCAGGCCAAGCAATCCCTTCCCCACATGTTCGACCGTTTCGTCGAGCCACTGCGTGCGATTCCAGGCAAAGTAATTGCGGGCGAGGTAACCTGTGGCGCGGAGCTTTGACAAGTCTTCGGGGTAGAGTTCGTCGGCAGCCAGCATCTGCCGGAGCATTTCGTCATACGGCGTGTCGGCGTTGAGCGATTCGACGATCCAGTCCCGCCAGTGCCAGAGGTGCTTCTGACTGTTGCGATGCTCGTCCCCCAGCCCCCACCAATCGCTGTATCGCCACACATCCATCCAATGCCGACCCCACCGCTCGCCGTGCCGGGGATCGGCCAGCAATCGCTCAACGAGTTTTTCGTACCACTGCGGCGTCGGATCGGCGGCCACTGCCCGCATATCGTCAACGGTTGGAGGCAGACCGATCAGATCGATAAAGAGCCGGCGTACCAGAACCGATCGCGAGGCTTCGGGCTGCGGCGAAAGGTTGTTTTTTTCGTGGGCCTGAGCAATGAAGGCATCGATTGGATTTTTAACCCAGCCTTGAATTGCCACGACGGGCACGGTGGGCCGCAGGCGTGGTTGAAATGCCCAGTGGGTGCGCGGATCGGCCTCCGGAATCTCGTTCGGCGGCGCTGCTGCACCAGATTGCAGCCACTCTTTTAAGACCTCGAGTTGAGCGGGGGTCAGCGGCTCTCCCTCGCTTTCCGGCGGCATCCGCGTGGCTGGGTCGGGATCGCTGACCCGGGCGATCAACAGACTCTCGCCCTCATTTCCAGGCACGATGGCCGCGGCTGACTCGCCCCCTTTGAGCATGTTTGCAACTGTGTCAAGCCGCAAACCGGCCTCCTGCTTGAGTCCACCGTGGCAGGAAAAACAACGGTTGGCCAGCAGCGGCTTGATGCGATCGCTGTAGGCTGAAAGGTGATCGCTGGCTGACACCAAAGCCGGAGCAGCAGCGATAATCAGAGCGATGGCCACTGCGGAGAAGTTCACGGCATGTTTATCTCGCTGCTCACAAATATCGAAACACTCCTCCAGAATCACTTCTCTGATGAGGACTGCTTCCTCGAGGAATTTTTGTCACGCGTGAAGCTCGTGACGATCGTCGGCAAAGCTCCGGCATACACATTGACGTGAAAGTGTTTTTGTGTGCCGTCGACGAGCACGACCACTTCCACTTCGGTTGGATTGGGGCCGCCCCAGTTCTTGTAGTGATGGACGCCCACTGTATACCGAGCGTAAGGCGCGATGCCGCGAGCCCAAAAAATATTTTCGACAGCCAGGGCCGTCGTTGGCGTGACATTCTGATCGACATCGAGCCAGCCGCCGCAACGCCCTTGACGATTCATGAAATTGATCATTGAGACGCCTTTGGCAGGAGCAATTGCCTCGACCATCACATGCAGATCGATGTCGTTGAAGTTATTCCACGCAATGGAAATCTGCACATCTCCCGACCGAGCCCCGGCGGCCCGCAGGCGACGGCCAATTTCCCCACCAATGGCACTTCCGTCTGCACCATTTCCGGCCCCCTGCAGATTCCCGTTGGCAGAGCTCGACAGCCCCATTTCTCTGGCCATGCGAGCGGCGGACGGCACATCCACAAGCAGATCAGTCGGTTCGATGCCACTCAGGGGTTCGTCGGCAACAAAGCTGGCGAGGGATACCGTTTCGAGATCGATTGTATCGGCCAACGGAGCAGCGTCGTCAGCCACTAGAGCAAGACTCTCGTCGGCATCTTCTTTTTCATCTTCTGCAATCGGCTCCGGCATCAGCATTTCAATCGGCTCCGCGTCGACTGGCTCCTCTACGGCCGCATGAAAGTCGACCACCAGTGCCAACTGACTGGAAAATGACTCGGGCCGAATGACAACAAGCGCCAGCATCAAGAGCATCGCAATATGAAAAATCAGGCTTTGCGCGAATCCATTGCGGTAGATCGAAACCACAAGCCCGTCAAAGAATGGAAGGCTTTGTGACTCCGAGTCGGTTGGCTTGATTCGCAGCAGCGTCTGCTCTGCGGACGATCCAACAGCCGATCCAACGGGCAGAGAGTCGGTCGCCCAGTCAGCAATGCAGCCCGACAGGTTAGAAAAAAGTTCCTGCGTGCTGATAGTCGTGCTGGTATTCATAGCGAATGATACTCCACCAGCGGTTGGCTCTAGCTTCTTTGGTCTTCCAGAGGCCTACCGACACCAGGGGCTGACCGCCTCACTCTTTTTTGGACGGACCGGTGGGATTGGCGGGGGCCTTGGGGCCGCCCAACAATTCCACCATCGCCTTGCCCATACCGTCGCCGATCAGGTAGTAGCTCTCAAAGTTACAACACCAATGATAGCGAATCGGCCGTGGTGAAACGGGGCCATCACGAAAAAAATCACGGGTTTCAACATAGATCACATTGCCTTTGAATTCCGGGCGAGCGGCCGCGGCCTCTTGGGCCTGCATGATCTTCAGGCGGCGAGGAATGTTCTGCTCCCAGCCTCCAAACCCACTCCCCCCGATCACAAACGGTAGGTTGGGCACACCGAGGTCTTTGCGGACATCCTTAATAAAGTTGACCATGTTGGTCTCATATTCATTGGCGGAGGCGTCGCCGCAGCCATCCTGCCAGCCCTGATGCCAGCAAAAACCAGCGATTTCATATCCCTTTGCATCGTAGTTTGGAAAATCAGTCTTGAGGTTCTTGAGTTGCTCGGCGACCCCTTCGAGCATTGCCTTGTACCAGAAGCCAACCTCGCCCCCCGAGCTCGGCGGCCGCCAATTTTCCGCAAGGCTCGTGCCGCCCACTGCAACCTTGATGAGCAACACTTGGTTCTCGATAAAGTTGCCGATATTCAGACCGATCCCCAGTTCTGGGCCGATGGCGTTATCGCCACCTGCAAAACCGCCCACCGTAAGGCTCCCTTTCTGGGCATAGGTGATCCACACATCATCGCGCACGATCCAGGCCCCGTCCTTGGCAACGAGGTGTTTGTAGCGGTCGGCAGATGCCGGATCCTTGAGAAATGTCTCCAGCGTCCCGTTTTGCTGGCCCTTGATGACACCATGCCCCTCCATATTGGACTGCCCCGCCAAAATAAAAACCTTGATCGGACTCTTGCCGGCCTGCTGGGATTTTGTGACAGGAGGCGCGGGAGGCGTCTCTACGGCCAACCCAGGCAACGCCAGCAAAAAGAATGCGATGGCTAAGCCGACTGCTCCATGCCGAACGATTTTTCCTGAGAGCATTTTTCGTACTTTCTATAAATAGCGTCTTGTATAACGAGCGTCTTGATTGAGCATCAGCCTGCAAAAGTAAAACGGGGCCGTCTCCATTGGAATGGCGGGCCGCTCCTACCGTCAAGGGGTAGGTTCGTCGGAGGCGTCGATCGGGTTCTTCCAGTCGATTCAATCGACCTGAATGTCCGGGACGACAATCTCATACGTTCCGGGAAGCAAATCGTTCCAGAAAATCTTTCGTTTGTCGAATCCCAGCAATCGGGCGATGAGTCTTGGATCATCGACTTCAAGCCATGTTCCGGCCCTGCCGACGCCGAGAAAAAATGGCCGGTAGAGGCGATGAGCCGGAGGCAGTGGAACATTCAATGACGAGCAATACTCGTTGATGTCTGTTCGCGAAAATCCCGTACAGACAAACGCTCGCGGAGTGTTGTTGGCGTAGACGCACCCCGCCAGATTTGCATCGATCACGCCCAGCCAGTAACCCACCGGCATGAGAAGAAGGCTCGTCGCCCAGATCTTTACCCAGCCAGACGACTCGATCCAAAGGGATCCAAATCCTACGCCTTGCCAGGGTAAAACGAGCGCCGCTGCGGAGACTAAAAGCACGGCGTTCCACGGCCAGACAGCCTCATTCCAATTCAGAAACACCGGAGAGAGCAACAGGATGATTCCGGCATGCAGAAAGACTGCCGACAGAGCCACCGCCTGGCGAGTTTTTGGCAACAGGCAGCCCACGGCCAGCAGGATTTCGGCCGCCGCCAAAACAGCCCCGACCAAGAGCGCAATCGCTGAGTCTCCCAGCAACCAAGGTACAAGCACCGTGTAAAAACCGGGCGACAGCAACTTAGAGACTCCGGCGCTAAACCAAAGCGAAAAGAGCGATGCTCGAGCGACCAGAACGCCCGATGGCCAACCAACGGTGCCGATTGCCAAGAGCAACATCGATGGAATCTCTGGCTGCAGTCGCGTTTGATCAGAGATGATCGCCCAGCCAAACGCCGCCCAGCAGCAGGCCAGTCCGACCCGTGGAAAGAAAACGAGGGCGACGCAGGCCATCAAGAGCAGCCATCCCATGCCCCACTGAGGCACGGCCAGCAGCGGCAACAGGGGCGGCGATTCGCGAACCTGCCACAGCGGCCATGTGATCCAGACGGTACACGCCAAAGCCGCTGCGATGAGCGTCCGATAGGCCCGTGGATAGAAGCAGCCCAGATCTTCTAGATCGCCTTGATCACTGCCGAGTTTGTCAGGCATGAAGCAACCGTTTACGGCAAAGAGGTGAGTCTTTGACAGAAAAGACTTACGCCAAAATGCCCCTGACGACTTCCCCATGGATGTCGGTCAGACGAAAGTCGCGGCCCTGATAGCGGTATGTCAACTTCGTATGATCCACGCCCAGCAGGTGCATGAGCGTGGCATTGAGATCGTGGACACCAACCGGATCGCGGTTGATATTGTAGCAGTAGTCGTCGGTCTCGCCGTAGGTTGTGCCCTTGTTGATGCCTGCCCCCGCCAGCAACACCGTGAAGCAGCGGGGGTGATGGTCGCGGCCGTAATTGTCAGCGGATAATCCACCTTGTGAATAAATGGTGCGGCCAAATTCGCCGCCCCAGACGACCAGCGTGTCGTCTAAGAGTCCCCGCTGCTTGAGATCCCTGATCAACGCCCATGTCGCTTGATCGGTATCGCGGCACTGGCCCCGGATGGCGTTGGGCAAGCCGCCGTGATGATCCCAGCCCATGTGAAACAATTGCACAAATCGAACGTCCCGTTCGGCCAGCCTGCGGGCGAGCAAACAGTTGGAGGCATAGCTACCCGGCCTTTTCACATCAGGGCCGTACGAATCGAGAATGCTTTGCGGTTCCCGCGAGATGTCAAGCAGGTCGGGCACGCTGGTCTGCATTCGAAATGCCATTTCATACTGGGCAATTCGAGTCTGGATTTCATCGTCGCCGATTCGTTCAAAGTGCTGATGGTTCAGGGCCGCCAGGCGGTCGAGCGTTTCTCGACGGGTTTGGGCATCGATGCCAGGAGGATTGGACAGATACAGCACCGCATCGCCCGTGTTACGAAACTTGACACCTTGATGCTGGGACGGCAGAAACCCAGAGCCCCAGAGGCGGTCGTAGAGCGGTTGATCATCGGTGCGACCGCTGCCAAACGACGTGAGCACAACATAAGCAGGCAAATCTTGATTGACGCTGCCCAGACCGTAGCTGACCCAGGAACCGATGCTAGGCCGCCCGGCAAGTTGGTTTCCGGTCTGAAAAAAGGTGATGGCCGGATCGTGATTGATGGCTTCAGTAAACACTGAGCGAACCATGCAAAAGTCGTCCGATATTTTGGCCATGTGAGGAACCAGATCGCTCATCCACATCCCGCTTTGGCCATGTTGGGAAAACTTAAATAACGACGGGGCGATAGGAAACTTTGACTGGCCAGAGGTCATTGTGGTCAGTCGCTGGCCCTTGCGAATCGACTCCGGTAAGTCTTCTCCTCGATGTTTTTCCATGACCGGCTTCGGGTCGAAGAGATCCATTTGCGACGGCGCGCCGGACTGAAAGAGGTAGATGATCCGCTTGGCTTTGGGGGCATAGTTGGGAAAGCCGAGCATTCCCAGATTGGCTTTTGCAACTTCGGTAGCGCTTGTGGATTGCAGCCCTCCACACCCATCGCCCAGCAATGACCCCAGGGCCAGGGCCCCCAATCCAACGCCCGACTGTTTGAGGAACGATCGCCGATTGACGGCGTCTTGAATCGCTAGATGGGGAGATTGGGGCATCGTGTTTTTCGCGTTGAGAGCGAAACCTCATTCGCGGGTGACAACTTCATCGAGATTGAGCAGCACATGAGCGGCTAGAGCATACGCAGCTAACTCGAGCGGATCCGATACGTTGGTCGATGTGGAGTCGCCAAAGGCCAGGAACTTTTCGGCCTCGGCTTTTTTATCCTGAAACCGGGCAAGGTCGCGACCAAAGCCGTCCGCTAAAACTTTCAATTCGACCGCCGCTGGCTCTCGGGCCGTGACCAATTGAAAACCATATTTCAATCGATCTTCGACTGAACTTCCCCCTTCGGCAATCATGCGTTCGGCTAATTTGCGCGCCGCTTCGACATAGGTGATTTCATTTAAGAGCGACAGGGCTTGCAACGGCGTATTGGTGCGGGACCGCTTGACCGTGCAGATTTCACGATTCGGTGCGTCGAAAATCAACATGGTCGGCGGAGCGGCAGTCCGTTTCCAGATCGTATACATCGACCGGCGATAAAGGCTCTCGCCCGCGTCGTGTTTGTAATTTCGTAGATCACCGTAGCGGGTCGTTTCGTCCCAAACCCCTTCCGGCATGTAGGGCCTCACACTTGGACCGCCAATCCTCTCAATCAACAGGCCGCTGATGGCAAGTGCCTGATCCCGAAGGGCTTCTCCGGACAGACGAAAACGCGGACCGCGAGAGATCAGCCGATTTTCTGGATCTCTCTGGGCGATTGTTTTGTTCAAAGCCGTCGTCTGTCGATACGCGGCGCTCGTGACGATCAACTTGTGGATCGCCTTCATATCCCATCGCTGGGCCGGTTGGCCGCTGACAGCTACCGAGGAAGTGGGCTGCATGAACTCCGCCGCGAGCCAATCGAGCAACTCCGGGTGAGCGGGAAACTCGGCCTGCGAGCCCAGATTTTCCGAGGTCTTGACCAAGCCGACACCAAAAAATCGTTCCCAGGCCCGATTGACCCAGACCCGGGCGGTGAGAGGATTGGAGGGCGAAACAATCCACTGCGCAAGTCCGTGACGGTTGAGCGGTGCGTCTGCCGGGAGCGGTGCAAAAGCGGCCGGCAGGCCAGCCGTGACTTTCTCTCCGTGCTTGTCGTATTCTCCCCGCACTAATTGAAATGCATCTCGAACAGAGCCTTCACGCATGATCATCACGCTGGGGAGCTTGGCTTTGAATTCGTCTCGCACCTTCTTGGCCTCGACGACATTCTCTTGAGCTTGCTTGATCGAAGGGTTTTCATGGGCTCGAAAAAACTTTTCGATGACTGCCTGCTGGGCCGGCGTCCGTTTATCGGCATCGATGTCCAGCGACTGTTTGAGGTCAGCGGGAAACGGCGATTCTTCGGCACTCTGCTGGCGGTTTTTCTCTGCCCATTCAACCGCCCGTGCCGGCAATGTTTGGTTTTCTGCGGTGAGATTGTGTTCGGCCGCTGTGTGTGACAGATCTAACTTTGCAAGTTCTGCTTCTTGCTCGGGAGTGGCTGCCAACACAATCGGTTCGTTATTTTGGCCATCTCCTGCTTGCAGCGTGCCGCTTTCGGTAATGTTGTTAAAAAACGCAAACAGTTGATAAAACTCTTTCTGCGTGATTGGATCGTATTTGTGGTCGTGGCAGCGGCAGCAGTTGAGCGTCAAACCAAGCCAGGTGAGGCCGGTAGTCTCGACTCGATCAATGACGGTTTCGACCCGCCATTCTTCGGCAATCAGCCCCCCTTCTCCATTCAGGCGATGGTTGCGATTGAAGCCTGTGGCGACGATTTGAGAATTGCTCGCCGCAGGCAAGAGGTCGCCGGCTAATTGTTCTGTTGTAAAGCGATCAAATGGCAGATTGTCGTTGTAGGCCTTGATCACCCAATCGCGCCAGGGCCATTGTTTGCGACTGCTATCGGCTTGAAAACCATTGCTGTCTGCATAACGGGCGAAGTCGAGCCATTGCAAAGCCATCTGTTCGCCGTAACTCGGCGACGCAAGCAAGCGATCGACAACTTTTTCGTAAGCCTCGGGAGATTGATCGGCCAGAAAACTGGCCAGCTCTTCTGGCGACGGCGGCAGCCCGATGAGATCCAACGACAAGCGGCGCAAAAGCGTGCGCTGATTGGCCTCGGGCGAAGGCTTGAGATTTTCTTTGTCGAGTCGGGCTAGCAAAAAGCGATCAATCGATCCGCGAGGCCACTTTTCATCGCTGACTTTGGGAACGGCCGGCCGCTCGACCGGCCCAAACGCCCAGTGCCCCTGATACACGCCCCCTTCAGCCACCCAGCGCTTGAGCAGATCGATTTGTTCCGCGCTCAGTTTTTTGTGCGACTTTTCTGGCGGCATCCGCTCGTCTGGGTCAGTCGAGAGAATTCGTTTTACCAGAGCACTGGCTTGAACATCGCCCGGTACGAGGGCCGTTTCGCCCGATTCGTTTGGCTTGATCGCCGACTCGCGAAGATCAAGTCGTAACCCCGCTTCCCGTTTCTTGTCGTCCGGCCCGTGGCACTGAAAACAGTTGTCGGACAAGAGCGGGCGAATGTCGCTGTTGAAATTGATTTTTGTCTGATCGGCGGCAACAAGCGGGCCAGTCATCGAGACCGCAAGGAGTATAGCCGCGATCGATGGCAGTCCAACGGCAAGCAGAAGACTCCAGCCGTTTTTATTTTTTTGGGGCATTTGGATTTAGGCAAATATTTCCTTGATGACGCGGTGGTGCTCCACGCCCGTCAACCGCTGGTCGAGTCCCTGAAATTTAAAAGTGAGTTTTTCGTGGTCGAGGCCTAGGGCCGCCAGAATCGTTGCGTGAAAATCACCCACACCGACTTTGTCAACGACCGCCTTAAACCCGATGTCGTCCGTTTCACCGTAATGAACGCCCCCTTTGATGCCTCCGCCCGCAAGCCACGCTGTGAAGGCGTGGGGGTTATGATCGCGGCCCGGCTTGGCTCCCTTTTGAGCGATGGGCAATCGCCCAAATTCTCCGGCACAAATCACGAGCGTTGATTCGAGCAGACCGCTCTGAGCCAGATCGCTCAACAGAGCAGCAATGGGCTGATCGGCCTCCTTGGCAAAGCCGCTGTGATTGCCTGCTAGGTCGATATGCCCGTCCCAGCTTTGTTGGTTTTCCATGCCGCCGGAATAAATTTGCACAAACCGCACCCCTCGTTCCACAAACCGCCGGGCGAGCAAGCACTGCTTGGCAAAATGGGCGCAGTGTTTCTGATTGGTTCCATACAATGCGTGGATTGACTCCGGCTCTTTGTTCACGTCCAGAGCATCGGGGGCGGCGGCTTGCATGCGATATGCCAACTCGAAACTTTCAATTCTCGCAGCCAGTTCATTTTCGGCTGGCGACTGCTGGGCGTGGTGTTGATTGAGCTTGGCCAACAGATCGAGCTGCGCCCGCTGTGGATTGCCGACCAAATTTCCGGGCGGCTTCAAATTGTCGATCGGTTCGCCCTGCGGCTTCAGCCACGTCCCCTGATAGATGCTCGGCAAAAACCCTGCGCCCCAGTTGGAGGCGCTGCCTTTGGGCAGTCCGCGATTGAGCGGATCAGACATGACAATAAACGCCGGCAGACTTTCGCATTCAGAACCCAGGCCGTAGGTCACCCAGGAACCAACGCACGGAGAACCCATTCGCGTCACGCCTGTATTCATCATGAACAGAGCAGGGCTATGGTTGTTGGAGTTGGTGAAACAGGAATGAATAAAGGCCATCTTGTCGACATGCTGGGCCAGAGTTGGAAACAGTTCCGAGCCCCAGGTGCCGCTCTCGCCGTATTGCTTAAATTCGAATGGAGACTTCATCAGGGCGCCGACCTCTTCCGGGAAAAAACCAGTTTTTTTGTCGAATCCTTCCAGTGGCTGGCCGTCTCGCTTGGCCAGTTGGGGGCGATAGTTCCATGTGTCGACCTGACTCGGGCCACCGTTCATAAAAATCCAGATGACACTTTTTGCCTTGGCCGGCATCATCGGCGGCTTGGCGGCGAATGGATTGTGCGGCTGAGTCGCCTCCGCCCATGCCGCCTGATTGCCGCTCAACATGCCAGTCAGTGCCAGCCAGCCAAAACCGCCGCCGCAACGCTTGAGCCAGTCGCGGCGGGTGTATTTCTCGATTTCGCGAACGATGGCAGGATCGAATGCTTGCATGGTCAGCCACTCCGCTATTCTTCGTACGCCAGTTCGTTGAGACCGAAAAGGATCTGGCACAAATCAACCAGTGCCAAAGATCGAGCGTTGGCCTGTACTGCCTGAGTATACTGTGGGTCCTGAGAATAGTTGGCCGATTGGGTTTCAAGAAAAGCGACCGTCGATTGCGTTTCCGCTTCATCCGGCCGGCGATTGATGGCGATTTGGTAGGCCCGCTGGATGGCCGGTTGGAAATCGGTGGTGACCGGAGCGGTCGACTCCACTCGCTTGGCAAACGCTTCCGCCCAGGCCCGCACATGCGGGCTATTCATGATCAGCAAGGCCTGCGGAGCAACGGTTGTAGTCGGGCGCTGTCCTTGGCTGACCAGCGGTTCCGGCTGGTCAAAAACAACCATCGAGCCGATCAACTCGCTGCGTTTCACCATAAAGTAGATGCTGCGTCGGAGGCTGCTTTCGTTTTTTGTGCCGGGTCCAAACAGCTTGAGATCGAGTTTTCCGGAAATCGCCAGCAGGCTGTCGCGAATCGCTTCCCCTTCGAGCCGACGAGGGATTCGTCGCACAAACAATTCATTCGTCGGATCGGCTTTTTCCTGAGCTTTGAAATCGGCACTGGCCGTGGTCGTCTGCATGTAGACGGCGCTGGTCATCAAGAGCTTGTGCAGGGCTTTGAGTTTCCAACCGCCGCGAATCAATTCGCCAGCCAGCCAGTCGAGCAACTCGGGATGAGACGGCTTGGCTCCCGTGTGTCCAAAATCGTTGGGAGTGGCGACGATGCCCGTTCCAAAGTGGTGCTGCCAGAGACGATTCACCGCCACTCGGGCAGCAATGGCTCCGGCACCGTGATCGACATCGACGATCCAATTGGCTAACGAGCGGCGGCGACCGGAGTATTTTGCACCGGCCGGCGGCGACCATTGCCATTGCGTTTGGGAATCAGCCGTGGGCATGAGAACCTGCAAGAAGCTTTGGGTGGCGACGCCATTCTTACGATCCACGCTGCCCCGCTCCAGAAAGTACGACTCCTGAAAGAAGTCGGCCCCTTGGGTGTGGTGCCTCATCGGCTGGTAACCCTCGCCGCAGATCATGATATTTGTCTTGGTGGAAGGCTCGTGTTTTGTGTGTTCGTCAACCTTCGCCTGGAGCCGTTTCCAATTCGCATCGCGTTTTTTCCACCAATCGAAAAGTGCAGTTTGTTTTTCCGCTGGCAGTGAGGCAAGTTGTTCCGGGGTCGATGCCTCAGCCAAGACATCGGCAATGTGTGGTGGCAGCGAATCGCCGCCGAGCAATGGCTCTGCGACACTTGTGAGCGAGATGCGAAATCGTCCAAGCGCGTGCTGGGTATTCACTTGGAAATCGAGCGTGATTGTGAGCGGGACTCCCGCCTCAAGCTCGAATGGTTGGGCAAGCGTAAAAACCGCCGCATGGTCTTTGCCACATTGAGGATCAACAGCCCAGCCGGTCGTGGGACTATCGTCCAACGATGCTGCAATTGAGAGATTGCTCTTGTTCTGTTCAAAGTCAACATCGGCTTTGGCAATTTTTAGGGCCACGGGTTCTGCCCCCGGCGGGGCGGCTGCAAGGGAGATTTTACTGAGGCCAAAATTACCGTTAGCCGCTCGACCAGGCCCCGCTTTGGGGAGGCTTGCATCGGCCAATGCTTCTAGGCGTATGCCCGTGATTTTCTGCGAGGACGGCCGAGACTCGATCGCGTATGTGTCCTGATCGCCGTTGTTGCCTTCGGCCAGATACGAACCATCGTCCAACTTCTTGAACGATGCTCCCGCTTTCGATTTGATTTCAGAGAGTTCGAGAACCGTCCACGTTTTTACTGATCGCTCAACAGATCGCATCCACTGAGGCAAGTCGCTGCGCAGCGACTCTTCGTATGTTTTCAATTCCGCCAGCAGCGAATCCTGTTCTTTTCGCCACTGTGCCATCTGAGGGCTCTTTTTATTTCGCTCCACATCGACATCGATATTGCTGCGCACTGTCAGAGTGAATGTGGAAAGAAGACGATAGTAATCTCGCGTAGGAATCGGATCGAACTTGTGATCGTGGCAACGCGCGCAGCCGATCGTAAGGCCCATGAAGGCAGAGCCAGTCGTCGAGAGCATGTCGTCAAGAGCGTCGTATCGGGTTCGCTCGACTTCGTTGGCCGTAATTTGTGTGGGAAAAACGCCGGCCCCTAAAAAGCCGGTCGCCGCCAGAGCCAGCGGGTTGTCTGGCTCGAATTCGTCACCAGCCAGTTGCCACTCAATGAACTGTGTGTAGGGGAGGTCTTCGTTCAGGGCTTGAATAACGAAATCGCGAAACGCCCATGCTCCCGGCCGGTCGTAGTCTTGTTCAAATCCGTGACTCTCGGCAAAGCGGGCGACATCGAGCCAGTGCCGTGCCCAACGCTCGCCGTAATGCGGATTGTCGAGCAAGCGATCAATCAAGGCAGGCCACGCAGCGGGAGACTCGTCGTTGACGAAGGCGTCTACTTCTTCCGGCGTTGGCGGAAGGCCGAGCAAGTCGAGATACGCCCGACGCACAAGATTTCTTTTGGAGGCCTGGGGGGAAAGTTCCAGGCTCTTTGCCTTCGCTTTGGCAACAATAAAGCGGTCCACATCGGTGCGGACGCCGACCGCTAATTTCCCTTCGTCAAGATTGGGTGGAGTGACTTTTGCCAACGGCTGAAAAGACCACCACGATTTATCCTTCTCATCTACAATTGTCGATTTTTTCTGCGGCTTGTTGGCCGCCAAAGCGAAGTCGTACGGTGCGCCGTTGTCGATCCAGTTCGCGATCATCGCGATTTGTTCGTCCGACAATTTGGCTGCATTGTCGGGCATGATGGGTTCTTCGGCGTGGGTGATCAGTTTGTAGAGATGGCTGGCTTGTGACTGAAATGGAACGACCACCACGCCCGATTCGCCCCCCTCCAGCAAGCCCTCGCGAGTGGCTAAGTCGAATTCCCCTTCGATTTTTTCCCCGCCATGACACTTGAGACAGTTTTCTTTCAAAATCCCGGCGATCTGTTTTTGAAACTGATCGAGTCCATCGGTCATTCGCTGGGCATGATCAGCCGGCACGGCCGGGATCACCGCGGGTTCTGGCCGATCAGGGCCGACCACCGCTTCCTTGTCGTCGGCTCGAAGAGGTATTCGTGGCAGGCCGAATGCCCACAGCAAGACCGCTGCCAGAACAAGGGTGAGGATCTCGACATTCGTTCGCTGATAGCGGCGAAAGAAATCGATCATGAGGACCTCTTTGTCGAGCAATGAGCGGCGGATGGCAAAACGCTCCGCCGGAAGTGACTCATTATTTTTGGTGGGCACGGCGCTCGTCGTAGGCTTTGCGCAATTTGGATTGTACATTCAGCTCGGCTCTTTGCACAATCGATTCCGGCAGTTCGTAACGGCGCACGAACTTTGCGAATTGTCCCTGTTGCTCGGCTGTTTCATCCGAAAGATGGCGAGTTTTGAGGCACTCAGGGCAGGTCGGCACAGACTGGCCCCCTTCACTTTTGACTGCCTTTTTCCAGGCGTTTTGTGTGGCGAAAGGAATCGTGCCCAGCGTTCCTTCTGGAGTCACAAAAAAACGCGGATCCCTCCACGAAAAAAGGTGCGGTTGCCCATCCGCCTTACGACCAGGACACTTCGGGTTATCGCAGGCATACGCGGGCCAGGCGATTTCGCGGGAGCCTTGATCTACAAATACGCCCTGATTGCCCGGCGCCCGAATCTGCTTACCTTGCTCCGTGATAAAGAGTTCGGGCATCGCCATGCGTTTTGCCTCGATCGCTTCAAATGGAAGCGGCTGGGCTTCACCGAGGCAGGACAGTGCGCAACACGCCATCGCCATACACACAATTTTTACGCCATTGGATGCCATCGCGGTGCCTATCAGTAGCCTGTCGGTGGCGTGCCTGGGGGGAGCCGAAATGCGCTTTGCGGGATGTCTTGCCTGGTTACGCCTGGGCCTTCCCACTGCACGCGCAGATGGTTTCCGCCGGTGAAAGCCTGGTGTAATTTCACTTCAATGTCCACCCATTGTTCTGCGACAAGACTTATCGACGAACTCGCGGTCCAGCCCCAAGGACCTCCATTCCACCATGTTCCTGCGTAGATCTGTTGCCCATTGATCGTGATCCAGCAATAGTCGTCGTGGCTGACAAAAAAGCCATATTGGCCCGACTGTGGAGCACGGATTTGGCCCCGCCAGATGACCGTAAATATTTGCGACGCGACGGGCATAGGATTATTCGGGTAATCCGGGCCCAGGGGGCCTCCCCCAAAGCCGCTGCCAAAGGGCATGTTGAGATCCGAATCGATTCGGGATTTGCGCGGTGTTCCGGTCCAACCTGTGTCGCGATACTCAGCCAAGAGCCCAGGAATGCTTAATTGGGATGCGAGTTCTCCTCCGCAATCCAACATCGGCCTCCACAGACGGGTGCAAATCTCAACTCCCACGGCCTTATCGTAGGGATTGATCTCTTCTGGGGCCAGCCGCTGCACATTCCCATCAAATTTGAGAATGTTCATCATGCCGCTATGACGGGGCGCGATGGCTTTATCCCACGCATATTGATCGGCGGTGACCCAGGGCAAAGGGCTGGAAAAAGCGTCGGCCAGCACGATTCTGTCGGCGTCTTCCTGAAATCGCCCGAGGCACGGATTCACACCATAAGAAAGAGCCGTGGTGGAGGCATTCAACTTGCCGATGTTTGCCGTTGGACAGTTATAGATTGTTGACTGCGGCCCTTCAACGTAGTTGTCCATCTCATAAATCATCTGGGCGGCTGTCGGTGACCGGGAGAAGGCGGTGATATACCTGTGAAGGGCGACTCCCAATTGTTTCTGATTGCTTGCGCACTGTGCCGCGCGGGCTGTTTCGCGAAACATCTGCAACGCCGGCAAGAGCAGGCCGATCAAGAGTCCGATGATGGCTATGACCACTAGCAACTCAACCAGTGTAAAGCCCCGCAGCAAACGCTGACTGCACTCTCGTTTTAATTTCATTGGATCGCTCTCCTCTGTACTGTTCGAGTCGGTACTGTTCCCGCCACCAACCTAAGCTAGAGCCTAGCATAAGCTCGGTCACATTCCTCAAGGCTCCTCCGCTGACTTTGTGAGTATATTCCGGCTTTGGTAGGGGGTTTCATCACATGAAATAACGTGAATTCGATGCCTTGTGGGGTGCGAGAGCCGTACGTTTGCCTGGTGGTCAGGTTTGCCTTGCCATTGAATCCTAAAACAACCCCCGCCAAGATTATGCCCAGGGCATACCCATCTTGAAAAGCCAGGAAGCTGAGCGACGAAAAACCATCGCTAAAATATGGCGGAGTTGAGCGGCCAGTCGATGACTCAACGCGTTCCGCGAACTAGCCATCACGGGCTTTTTTTGATCCGCAGATTCTATTTAAGAAGGCACGTTTAAATGCCTCTCGAATCTTTCCCTTTCTTGAGAAAAAGACTTCCTCCTCTCCCGGCTCCTTTGAATCGCCCAATCGTGAAGCCTGTAGCAATCGCTGCGATGGCGGCCACACCGCTGGCAATCCAAAACCGCCGGGTGGCCGCTCGTTTGAGAATCTCTTCCTGCTCGAGGGCCGCTTGTAAGTGAATGGTCGCCTCTTTCACCGCGCGGGTGCCAGAGGACGGCCGCTGATCAAGCCGCCCGCGATCCGCGACGCTCTGGATTTCTGTCTGGATCTGCCGGTCTGTCTGCCAGGCCGATGCGTCACAGCTCCATGCCAGCGGCAAGGGCAGGTGGCGTGAGCCAGAAGCCACCACGTGCTCAATCGCTTCAACGGCCTGAAGCAAAGCCGTCGGACTGGCAAACCGATCAGCCGGATCTTTTGCTAACAGCCTGTCGACGATGCTGGCCACACCGGCAGGCAGCTCCGGCCGTCGCTTTGCGATCGAGACCAGCGAATCCTTCACATGCGACATTGCCACTGCCAGACTTGTGGTGCCCGTAAAGGGCGGCCTGCCTGCCAGCAGATGGTAGACGGTGGCTCCCAACGAGTAGAGATCGCTGCGGGTATCGACCGGCCGCCCCTCCGCCTGCTCAGGACTCATATAGAGAGGCGTGCCGATCGTCATGCCTTCCTGTGTGAGATCCAGGCCGTCGGTTTCGGAGAGTACGCAAGCCAGCCCGAAGTCAGCCACCTTCACCTCGCCCGCTTGAGTGACGAGTAAATTTTCCGGCTTGATGTCGCGATGAACGATTCCCTGCTGCGCCGATTTTACAAGCGCTAAGCCCACCTGCGTGAGCACAGAGAGAGCCTGCAAGGCGTCGCACGCCCCCCGCTTTTGCAACCACATTTTCAGCGATGGTCCGGCGACATACTCCTCGGCTAAAAAATGAATGCCGTCGATGCAGGCCACCTCATGAATCTGCACGATGTTGCCATGCACAAGCGCGGCGGCCGCCCGGGCTTCCTGGGCAAAGCGGTCCACGGCGGTTTTGCGCTTGAGAGTCTCGGGACGCAAAACCTTGACGGCCACCTGCCTGCCGAGCGACTGTTGCTCGGCCAAATAAACGTCTGCCATCGCACCACTTCCAAGCCGGCGCAGGATGCGGTATCCTCCCAGCTGTCGCCCGGAGAGATCGTGGTTGCCCCCTTGCGGGTGCGATGAAAAAGGTGGGTGCGAGTGCATCAGGCCTTGAGTATCGACCGCCACGCGAGTTTGGGCAAATGGTTGATTTTTGTCTCTATTTTTAGCCCACCACAAAGGAGATTCTGTGCCCACACCTTCCGCCGCCAACCTGCAAAAAGCCGCCAAGGACCTCGACTTAAAAGCCTTCGACTACGAAGTCACGCTCGATACGAGCGCTGGCCCGATTCGCCTCTCGCTGGATTCAACGAGTGCTCCCGGGCATGTGCGTAACATACTCGCCTTGGCCCAGAGCGGGTATTACGATGGCGTCGGCTTTCACCGCATCATCAAGGGATTCATGATTCAAGGCGGCTGCCCGTCAGGTACAGGCACAGGCGGCCCGGGCTATACGATCCCCGCGGAGTTTAACCGCACGCCCCACGAACCGGGCGTGCTTTCGATGGCCCGCACCAGCGATCCCAATTCCGCCGGCAGCCAGTTTTTTATCTGCTTGGAAAACGCCCGCAGCCTCGACAACCAATACACCGCCTTTGGTCGCACGGCCGATGAGGCGAGTCTGGCGGTTGTCAAAGCGATTGGGAGCGTGAAGACGGACTCTCGCGACAAACCGCTCGAGCCTGTGGTGATCCAGAAGGCGACTGTGAAACGCACGCCTAAGTCGTAGGCAGAAGAGTTCGCGGGAGCGGGAGGTGGTGACGCGATGTGCGGGCGCGGCCAAAGTCTATTCCGGCCCCTCTCGCCACTCACTACGGCTTGCGGAACAGTCGAAGATCTTCTGCGGTGCGAATGATCAGCGTCGATCCAAACGCGATGGGCGAGGCCATGATCTGCACGCCCAAATCGCTCACAGCCACTTCGCGATACGACTTGCCCGGCTCGACGAGCGTCACAACACCCTCCTCGCTGGCAAAAATAATCAGGCCGTCGGCCAAAAGAGGTGACGCAGAAAAGTTGCCGCCGATGCGGTGCCGCCAGAGCTCACGGCCGCTTCTGGCATCCAAGCAGGTGGCCACGCCTCGGTCGCTGATCACATAGAGTTCTTCGCCAACAACAAGGAGCGCGGGCGTAGCCGGGATCTGACTCTTCTCCTCCCAGGCAATGGCCGATGCAGGCAATTTCCCCACGCCTCCCTGCTTGATTGCCAGCAATTTTGGTGTATTAAAGCCCGTGCACACAAACACCAAACCGTGCGCAGCAACAGGCCTAGGCACAACGGAAAAGCCGTCGTAATCAAGCTGCCAGAGTTCACGACCGGTGGCGGGGTCGTAGGCATAGACATGATCTGCAGCCGGCGTGACGAGCTCATCCTGATCGCCCACACGAAAAATCGCCGGCGTCGCAAAACTTTTTTTGACATCCGGATTGTCTCGCAACACCCCAGACCTCGGCGTCTTCCAGCGTTCTTCGCCGGTGGCTTTATCGAGGCCCACAGAATACTGCACGTCTGCGCCATCGCAGGTGAGGATGACCATCTCCTTATAGAGGACGGGGGAACTGCCGGGGCCAACCATGTGCTCTAGGGTGTGATCGGAGTTGCGCCACACAACTTTTCCGGTGGCTGTGTCGATGGCTGCCGTACCGTTGGTGCCAAAGTGAACATAGAGGCGGCCCGATTCGATGGCGGGAGTTGGCGAAGCGTGTGAATTTTTCTTGTGAATTTCGGCCGGCTTCTCGACCGCAAAAATTTCAATGTCGTGGACAAGGCGACCGCTCGACAGGAGCACGCAGATGGCCCGCAGCGACTTGCCGCTGTCTGTGGCAGTGGTCATCCAGACCTGATCCCCCAAGACAACAGGCGTGCTCCAACCCGTGCCTGGGATTGGCGTCTTCCAGACGAGGTTGGCCGGATGATTGAGGTCGTGCGGCAGATTTTCGGCCACGGCATGGCCGTCGCCTGTTGGTCCGCGATAGCCAGGCCAATCGACCGTCGCCGAGATGGCAGCCGGCGAAACAGCACCCCCGACGAAAAATGCAGCCGCGATGAGCGAAGTCAAAAAAATGTGCCGAGCGAAACGGAGTTGTGTCATGGCAAGAGTTTTACCGAAACAGAGTCCCGGTGGCTACAGGCAGACAATCTCTGCTGTTCCAATAATCTTCTCTTTGTCGTGTCGGTCGGTTCTTAGCGTCGGCCGCCGAAGATCGTTCGCAGGCCCAGGATCGCCATCGCCATGCCACCGGCGGCGACGAGAATCGCCCGACCGCCCGTGAAGACATCAAACATCTCTGCCAGCGTGGCCGGCGTGTGCCAATACGCCTGAGCAAATGGCGCAAAACCGCCCGACTCTGGAAACTGGCCGGCGGCCAGCGGCGCACTTGCTGCCTGCTCCGTTGATACCATCCCACCGACATGCATCGATCGCTGCTGTGGTTGATCCAGAGGCGCGGTGGCAAACCGGACTGGCGACTGCGGAGTGCTTGTGCCGATGCCACGGTCGAGGGCCGGAGTGTTGGAAAACTCTGCGAGCGGCGTGGGCGTAAAACCCTTCGATCCGACGCTGGCCAAGAATGTGCGAACTCGCGAGGAGCAACTGCCGATCGTGCGACCGTCGCTTTGACCAAAGAGCACGCCAGCCAATTCGCCGCGCTCGTTTAAAATCGGGCCGCCGGAGTCCCCCTGCCGTGCGGTCGCGGCCAGTTCGACAAACTCTTTGGGATAGCCCGCTCCGGGTGAAAGGTATTCTGTGCAGATGCCGGTTTCTGCGCGGAAGGGTCCACGGCCGTAGCCGGCAATCGTGAGAGGCTCGCCTATCAGCGGCGGCGTTTCGGCAAGCGTGACAGGGACGGCGTGGGGTTTCCAAATGACAATCGCCGCCAAGTCCCAAGGCTCATCCCAGTGCACCACTGTGCCGGCTGACTGAAACCCATCCGGAAACTGCACCAGCACTGCCGAACGACTGTCGCGAATCACATGCCAATTGGTGAGCACCAAGGCCTGCGTTCGATTGACATCGACCAGCACGCCGGAGCCCAGCGACACGCCGGCATTTTCAGGAGCCACAATCCGGGCCACTGCCAGATGAGGTTTTTGCCCTGTCAGCAGGTAGTCGGCAAAGGGTTCGTGCGCCCCTGCTGTGGCGGCCGGGGCCTTGCCGCTACCCCAGCCCCATGGGAATGCCTGGGCCTGAGCCTGCTCTTCCACACCTATGATTGGCAGAGCCATCCCAGCCAATAGCGAGGCCGCGAAAACGATTCCTCGCGTCAACTTTTTACTCGCGGGGAGAGGATTCGATTTGCACGTGTGTCGCATCCGAATCTCGTCCTTCCTGCGACGGCTCGATTATCGCGGCCCGCCTCGCATCGCCTGCCTGCGCGTTTGGCAATCAATGATACGCCGCAACAGCTCGCGTCGCAGTTGTTCGCGTTCCCGTCTTACATCCTCCGGAATCTGTGACACTGGCTGAACGAGCTCGCTCAACTGATTGATCATAACCATGGCTCCCTCAACTTTTGTCTGTCAACGGTGCAACATCCGGCCATTGCATCACCTACACTCTTCGTCCAGAAAAGCTGCAAAAACACAGCAAAAATTGCGCGGGCATCGCAATCGCTTTTATCGGCAAAGTCACTGCTCGAAACGGCAGCGGGGCTGTTGGGCATCGGCCCGGCCCGGCGGCACCGGCGGAGGCCCGGCCTTTCCCGACCGAGGCTTACCGCGAATGCGTCGAGGGCAGGACGGAAAAACCGGCTTCGCGGAGTCGCTGCGAAAGGGCCACGATGTGGTTGCGGTCGGCCGTCTCAACGGTCACTTCCACGCTGGTTCTAAAAACATCGGGGCCACTGAATGTGCGGTCGTGCGTGATCTCCTGGATGCTCGCACCGGCGGCGGCAATCGCGGCAGTCAATGTGGCGATGCCCCCAGGCCGATCGCTGACTTGCGTGGTAAACCGCCAGGTTCGGCCATCGGCGGCCAAGCCGTGATCAATCACGCGGCCGAGCATTGAAAGATCGATGTTGCCTCCGCAGAGCAAGAGCACAACGCGACGGCCTGCAAGCTCTCTGCCTGCGTCACCCATGATCGCCGCTAGTGCGGCGGCGGCCGCCCCCTCGACCACAGTTTTTTCAAGCTCCAAGAGTCGCAGCACCGCCAGCGACAACTCCTCCTCGCCCACGGTCACCACCTGATCGACCAGCGGCGCGGCAATCGCAAACGAAAGCTCGCCCACCTTCCCGACGGCTAGGCCATCGGCCAGCGTCGGCCGAATCGGCACACTGACCGGCTTGCCGGCAGCCAGCGAAGCGGTGAAACTTGCCGCCGCGGCTGTTTCCACGGCAATGATTTTGATGCCTGGCTTGAGGCTCTTGGCGACCATCGCCACGCCAGCCAGCAGGCCGGCGCCCCCGGTGGGCACGACAATCGCATCGGCATCGGGCACATCCTCCAGAATCTCAAGGGCCATCGTCCCCTGCCCTGCAATCACGCGGGCATCGTCGAAGCCGTGAATCCTGTTGAGCCGATCGCGATCGGCAATTTCGACGGCCAGCTTGCGGGCGTCGTCAAAGGTTTCGCCTGAGAGAATCACATTGGCACCCAGTCGCCGGCAGGTGGCCACTTTTACCAGCGGTGCAAATCGCGGCATTACGACGGTGACGGGGATCTCGAGCAACTTGCCGTGGTAGGCCAATCCCAGCGCGTGGTTGCCGGCCGAGGCAGCCACAACTCCGCGAGATTTTTGGGTGTCATCCAGCAGTAATAGCGCGTTGCGAGCGCCTCTTTCCTTGAACGACCCGGTGCGTTGCAGGAGGTCGAGCTTGCAGAAGACTCGGCAGCCTGTCAGGTCGGAAAGCGGAATGCTTGGCGGACAGGCAGAACGGTAGATGCCGGAGCGTATCCGCTGATGGGCTTGTTGCACATCAGCGAGCGAGAGCACTTTCATGGCGATTCCTTATTCAGACAGATTTTTGCGTGACCCGCTGCGGCCTGTGAAACGAACGCACGTCGATCCAGTCCATGCCCGCGCTGCGGGCAGCACTGATCCCCAGATCGCTGTCTTCCCAGACAACGCACCGCTCGGGCCGGGCCTTGAGTCGTCGCGCGGCCTCCAAAAAGGGATCGGGGTCGGGCTTGTGGAGGGGGGTGTCTTCGCTGGCAACGAGCGCTTGAAAGCAGTCGGCAATCTTGCAGTGAGCCAAGATTTTTCGGCAGACATTGGCATAGCCGCCAGTCACCACAGCCATCGGAATGCGGCCTTGGCAGCGGAGCACCACATCGATGACAGGGTCGATGGCCTCGACATGCTCGAGTTGGTCTAAAAAGGCGCGCTCTTTGATTTCGGCGGCATGATCGATATTGATCTCGATCCCCGCCTCGCGGGCCAGTGTGGCGACGATGTCACGAGTGGGCCGACCGCCCATCGCATAGAAACGATCTTCGTCAAAGGCGATGCCGTGGGCTTTTGTGACATGCAGCCAAGCCCGGTAGTGGGCCGGCATCGTGTCAGCCAGCGTGCCGTCGCAGTCAAACAGGATCGCGTCGTAGGTTTGCAGGTGCCACATCGGTTGAGATAGGTTCCGATTAAATGAGTTTTGCCGCTGAGGTGGAGCTTTTCATAGGTCGACCGGCTAGATCGGACCATTTTTTACCATAACCGGCAAGAAGCCCGTGGCTGCGGAAAGTAACCTATGGTAGTTGTGACGAAAAACCCGCCCCGCCCCTCGGGCCAACCCATGCAATTCTCAAGCCTTGGCATTCGCGCCCGACTTTTCCTGCTCGGCATTCTGCCAGCGGTGTTGATCGTGACTGGCGTTTTAGGAATCAATTTTTTACGGATGCAAGCCCTGCTGCTGGCCTCTGGCGAGAAGGCGCTCCTTGATCGCGTCAACGTGCTGGCCGCCGAGATCGATCGCGACTCGCTGCAGGCTGTCACCGCAGCCAAGATGATGGCGCTAGCCCAAGAGAGCGGTCTTTTTTCCCAGCGGCCAGAGTCGCTGCAGTTTGCCCGCACGGTGCAGGAAAGTTTTCCGCAGTTTTCGGCTGTCACTTACGGCGAGCAGTCCGCCGACCAATCGGCTATCGAGACCGAGACGGTTCGAGAGCCCCGCGAATCCCAAGGAAAACTGATCGTCGAGCAGACCGCTACGATTCACATCGATGGGGCGGTGGCCGGCGTGGCGAGCGTCGATCGTTCGCTCGAGACACTCTTCCGGCAGCTTGACTCGATCCAGACCCTTGAACAGCAGTCGGGTCGAAATCTGGAAATCTTTCTGATCAGTCGGCTCGGCACCGTGATCGCCTCCACGGTCAAGGCGGTGAATCTCAATGCGCAGCCGATAGCCCAAACGCCCTACGCTAAGATTTTTGGCGATTGTGGGGTGACGGCAACTGTCTTACGAGCCGCCGATCCGCTCAGTGGCAAACTCTGCCTCTACGCGGCAGCCGTAGTGCCCACTGGTGCGTGGACTGTTGTGATGCAGATGCCCGCCAGCGACATCCTTCGCCGGGTGCGTGGGCCCCTGGCGATCTCGGCCGGGTTGGCCGTCGGGGGTATGGCCTGCGTTGTGGCGCTTCTGTCTTGGCTCACGACCAGTTCGATCGGCCGCATTGGTCAGGCTGTGGCGGCCAGTCGTCGCGTGGCCTCGGGAGATCTGACGGGCAGCGTCGACATGCATGGCGGCGATGAAACTGGCCAATTGCTCCGCGATATTGGCGGTATGACGGCGAATCTGCTGAGCATTGTCTCGCAGGTGAAGCAGTCGAGCCTTGACTTGAATGCCACGGCCAAACAGCTTTCGGTCGCGGGTCTGCAGCAGGAGAGTGCGATCAGTTCGCTGGGGGCCAGCACGAGCGAGGCGGCGGTGGCCAGCCGACAGATTTCTGTGACGGGTAAGGAACTGCTGAGCACGATGAACGAGGTGGCTGAAGTGGCAGCGGAGACAGAGCAGGTGGCCGACGCGGGTCGAGAAAATCTGGCCGGCGTGGGCGAGACGATGGCTCACCTCAAACAGTCGACCGCCAATTTTTCGCAGCGACTGGCCGCAATTCGCCAGCGGGCCGAGGACATTAATATGGTGATCACCACGATCACCAAGGTGGCCGATCAGACAAACCTGCTTTCGATCAATGCGGCGATTGAGGCGGAGAAGGCGGGCGATTATGGGCAGGGCTTTATTGTTGTGGCCCGTGAAATCCGTCGGCTGGCCGATCAAACGGCAGTAGCCACGCTCGACATCGAGCGGTTGGTGGAGCAGATGCAGCAGGCGGTGACTCTGGGCGTGATGGAGATGGATCGCTTCTCGGCCGAGGTCAAGACGGGCGTCGACCGCGTGGCTGGGATCAGCACGCAGTTTGCGGAAGTGATCGACAAGGTGCATGGTTTGACCAACCGGTTTGAGCAGGTCAATCAAGGCATGGAAGCCCAGGCTGCTGGGGCTCAGCAGATCACAGAGGCCTTGATGACGCTCACCGACGGTTCTCGCGCTGCGGCCGAGGCGCTAAAAGAGTTTAAAGCCGCCTCGCAGCAGATGGTTTTCTCAGTCAGCGGCCTCACCGAAACAGTCAGCCAGTTTCGCGTTGACGCCGCCGCCCCTTGAAGGCCTTTGAGCAGCCTGGAATCACCCCCTCGCTTCCTTCCTAGTTGCGACACCGCCGGCCCACGCTCCCACGACACCTCCCGCATTGCTTGGGCGAAACTACTGGCCCAAATCGCCGTGGCGGAGATCTGGGAGCAGCCCCTGGCCGGAAGCCGGCTGTGGATCGTCTGACGGAGCCCAAAAAGCCATGGTTTCCCGCCGAGACCTCGCAGCAACCAATCGCAAGTCATTTGCGAGCATGTGTTTTCCACTTTCTGGAAAGTGGATGTATGCTTGTGATATGCAGCTCAATCCTCAAGACCTCGTCGTGGCCCTGAAGCTCACCCTTCACCCAGGGCTCACCTTCCAGAAGCTCGCCGATTTGCTTGGCCTGAGCGTCTCGGCCGTCCACCGATCGGTGACGCGGGCCAAGGCGGCCGGCCTGCTCCTTGCCGACCGCCAGCCGAACCGCCATGCCATTCTCGAGTTTGTGCTTCATGGCGTCCGCTACGCCTTTCCGGCCGTCCGCGGCCGCATGACCCGCGGCATGCCGACGGCGTATGCCGCGCCGCCGCTGTCGGACCTCATCCACGCCGGCCTCGACCCGATCCCCGTCTGGCCGGACGCCGAAGGCGAAGTCCGGGGTGAGCTGTTCAAGCCACTCTTCCGCTTTGCCCCGGCGGCGGCCCGGGCGGATTCCAAGCTCTACGAGTGCCTAAGCCTGATAGACGCCCTCCGCGGCGGCCGGGCCCGCGAACGTAATCTGGCCAAGGAGCATCTCACAAGGCTCATCAATGGCTGAGCATGTCTCCGACAATCTGACGATGCTGATGCGGGTTGTGGATCGGCTCGCTCCGCTGCTCAACCGCTTCGTGTTCCTCGGCGGGGCGGTCACCGAACTGTTCATCACCTCGCCAGGCATGGGAAATCCTCGGCAGACGAAGGACGTGGACGTGGTCGTCAACGTCGTGAACCTAGGGGAGTATTCCGAGACGCTCCGTGAGCAATTCGTGGCGTGCGGTCTCGTTGAGGACATGACGCCCGCCGCGCCGGTGTGTCGCTGGCTCCTCGATGATCTCATCGTCGACATCATGCCCACGCGGGGTGACATCCTCGACTTCTCTTGCGAGTGGTATCAGCTCGCGTTCGACACGGCCCAGCCGATCACGCTGCCCAACGGCGCGACGATCCGCCTCGTGACGCCCGCTTGCTTCCTGGCCACGAAGCTCGCCGCATTCGGCGACCGCGGCCGTCGCGACCCTCTGTCGAGCCACGATCTGGAAGACCTGATCGCCGTCATCGACGGTCGTCGTGAAATCATCGCCGACCTCGCCGTCGCCCCGCCCGACCTGCGGGCCTATGTTGCCGACCGTCTTTCACAGTTTCTTGCCCGAAGTGATGCGACGGTCCTTGTGACCGCCCAACTGATGCCCGATTCAGACAGTCATGACCGGGTCCCAATCGTGGTCCAGCGAATTCGCAGCATCATCGCCACCGCCGGCTGATTGCATGTTCGTACGGAGCCCTCCGCCCATACCTATGACGGCCGACGCCAAGCAGTCCCTCAAGGAAACGGTGCGGGTCTTATGCTGGGCGCTGCGACCTCCCGGAGTTCGGGATGATCTGCTGGAGCCTGCTCGTTCTTTCCGCGTGGCATTGTTTGCCTCCTTTGGTTTGCAACACCCCCAGATTCTCTCTCTGGAAGTGATGCCGTTTAAGGGGGGCAGATGAGAGTAGAGGGCCAGGAGGGAGGTTTGGCGGGCCGCAACTGTTAAACGCCACCGCAATCAACTGGCGTCTAAACTCCGCCATAGTGTGCGATGGTTTTATATTCTCTCCCCCTGTCGCTCGCGCTCGGGGCTTTTCCAGACGGAAAGCGTCGGCCCATCCCGCTCGCGCCTTCGCGACCGGCCCAATCGTCAAGGTTCCATTCTCGGCCTTCATCTCAACCTCTCCTTCCAGTTCGGACTGTTCCAGGAGCAGCTTGGGGATGCGGACGCCGCGCGAGTTGCCGATGCGGACGATTCGAGTCTTCATGGTTCCATGCCTTCGGGTGCCTACAATATGGAACTACACCTAAAAAAATAGCCCGGTCAACGGCACTGCTGCAAGTGTCGGACGGCCAATGTCACCGGTGGTTCCGACTGCGGCCTCTGCGGGTCGTTTGGCTTGCCGTTTTTCAAGAATACGCTGGCAATCCAGAAACCGGCGGTGAATGTCTCACCTATCATTGGCACAGAGGGAGCTTTTCAAAAGCGACCACGCCGGGGCGACCGCAGGCGGACGGCGTGGGTATGATGATCTCATGCCCAAACAGCAACTGATTCCGCCGCCCGAACTCGCCCCCCCGACCATCCGGCACCTGCCGCTGGAAAAGCGGATCCGTCTTTGGGCGCAGATGGTTGACGAGGGCGACCAACTGCTGCTCGATGGTTTCCGACAGAAGTGCGGATCTGACGAAGCCGCCCGGCAGGCGTTCTTAGACTGGCTTGATCGCCAAAACATCGAGAAGACAGCGGCCACATTTCGGATGCTCAGTCGCTGCCATGTGGAGCAGACCGATGGCAAGTGAGGGAGTTCTTGCCACGCTCTACAAGGGCTGGGATACGCTCAGCGAACTTGATGTTCCGATGGCCTTGGTCGGCGGTCTCGCCCTTTCGGCGTGGAACCACGCCCGATACACACGCGATGCCGACATCCTTATCGCAGTCGATGATCGCCAACTTGACGCTCTTGTCCAACTGCTCGTTCGCGCGGGCTTTCATACGAAACACTTCCCAGCATGCTTGAGTATCGACGACCAGACCATCGTGCAGTTCACCTACCTGCCTGAAGATGCCCTACTGCCGTTTCAACTCGATCTGCTCATTGCCGATCACGATTTTCAGCAGGAATCACTTGTAAGGGCTGCTGAGCGACACCTTCCGGGCAGGGACCGGCCGATTCGGGTCGTTCGACCAGATGACTTGATCCTCCTGAAGCTCGCTGCAGGCAGCATCATCGACCGTGCCGACGCGGCAATGATCCTCCGCGAAAACCGTGATGAGATCGACTTTCCACGGCTTCACAGAGAGATCGCAGGCCTTCGCCTGACAGCTGATTACCTCACCATCTGGCGAGATGCCTTCCCCAATGAACCCACGCCAGCGATCGAGAAAGGATAGGACGGCCAACGGCACTTTTGCAAGCGATGACCCGGCGACGAGCGGTCGATGAGAGTGACCTGCCCCTCTTAAACGGCACCACTTTCAATGAGCGAATCTAAGGAGTGTTGCAAACCAAAGGAGGCAAACAATGCCACGCGCGGCAGCCATCGCCAATTCAAGCATTCGACCAAGGCTGGGCGTGTGACTGTATCTGGCAAGCCACGTGATGATTTGGTCCCTGGCACCCTGAACAGTATCCTGAAGCAGTCCGGATTGAAAAAGTGAGGTATTGACCATGCGCTATGCAATCGTGATCGAGAAAGCAGAAGGTAACTACTCGGCCTATGTTCCCGACCTTCCCGGTTGCGTCGCTACCGGCGCAACCGTTGAGGAGACGGAAAAGTCCATCCGCGAGGCCATCGCGTTTCACTTGGACGGCATGCGTGAAGACGGCTCGCCAATCCCGCCAGCGTCTAGCCATGTTGAGTACGTCGAGGTTGCTACTTAAACCTCTGTTGCTTCGGACGAGCGGCCGGTGCTAACGCACGTGGCGGAGGAGTTTCGTGAATACCTCCGCTGCGGCATCTGCTTCGGCCGGTCGTCACCTTTGGCTAGGAGGGCCTTGTTCTCGGCCCGACGCACCTGGTCTACCGCTTCTCCGAGATGCTTGGCGACGTGGAACTTGTCATGCACCAGTTATATCTGTGGTAGGATGAGTCCATGATCGATATTGCCCAGACGCTGACGGAACTCACGGCCCTGCCGATTGAAGATCGGCTGCGCGTGGTGGAATCCCTGTGGGACAGCATCCCTGCCGCCTCCCCCGTCGAGGTTTCCCCCGCCCAACTGGCGGAGTTGCAGCGACGCATCGCCGCTCACCAGCGTTCACCCGCGCAGTTAATCACGTGGGACGAGATTCTCCATCGCCTGCGTGATGGCCGATGAAGTTCGCGCTTCGATTTCGCCCCGAAGTTGTCGCCGATCTCGATGCCGGACGCAGTTGGTACGAGGAGCTGTCCGCAGGGCTCGGAGATGCTTTTGTCGTTGAGTGCTCCGAAGCTCTCGACAGGATTCAGCGGAATCCGGATTGGGTTGCGGTTGGTGCGTATGGAGTGCGTTCTCTCCGCATTCGCCGCTTCCCTTATGTGATTCACTACCACCTCGAAGGCGAGATGATCGTGGTCTTTGCGATCATATTCGGAGGCCGTGATCCATCAGCGCGGCAGGGGCGGATATAACCAAGCGATGCAGCGGCCTCACCGAAACAGCAGGCCGGTTTCGCGTCAACGCCGACGCCCCTTAAAGGCCTTTGGGCAGTCTGCGTAGTCTTCCTAACATCTGCCGCGTGGGGTCTCTATTCCGGAAATACTCATGGATTGGATTGCATTGAGTCGATCATCCCTAACGATCATGCCGGTTTTTCGGCGCGGGGAAATCTCCGCCCGGTTGACCGGCGACTGTAAGGGAAGCCAATCCGATGAGCAAAAAAGCATTCAGCCGACTGGGAAAGCGTGCCAGAGCCCGCCTGCGTGCCATTCATCGCAAGGCAGCCGCCTGGAAAAGCATCGCCAAAAGATCGCTCTGGCTGACGCTGATCGCAGCCTGTACGGCCAACACTCCGTCGCTGGCTTTGGCCCAAGTGGGCGGCATGGGTCAAGGGGCCATGACCCCTGCCGGAGGCGTTGTCAACCGAGCGGTAGCCGGGCTTCAAAATCTCAATGCCAATGGTCCAGGCTTATTTTACTACGGCATCAATGCCGCCGACCGGGGCCTGGGCTACAACGGCAGCTACATGACCGCTGGCGGATTTATTCCGTATGCCGAAGATGATCTGGGGGGCTTTTGGTCGGCCGATGTCCGCGGCCATCTCTCTACCTACGGTGGGTTCTTTTCCAATGTCGGCTTGGTGCGCAAGCAATTTATCGGCGGGGCCTTGGGGGGCATCGGCATCTACTGGGATTACGACGGCGACGGGAGTCAATATCCGACCGGGGGCGCCGGCGGCACCCAACAGCTCGGCCAATTTGGCCACAGCTACAATCAGGTTGGCATCAGTTCGGAATTTCTCACCGACTGGGGCAACCTGCGTTCCAACGGCTACATTCCCGTCGGCACGACAGCCTATACAGCAGGCAATCCGGGATCGGCCTTTTATCAAAACTTCGTCATGAGTCAGTACGGCCTCGATACGGCTTTATCCGGAGCTGACTTGGAAGTCGGCGCGTATATTCCTGGCCTCGCCGACTGGTCTGGGATGGTCAGCGTCGGCGGCTATGCACTGGGCAACACACAGTCGCGATGGACAGCAGGCAGCAAAGTCGGCCAGAGTGTCGTGCCGTGGTTTGGTGGCGTATACACCAGGCTCGACATGACAATCATGGAAAACTGGGATTTTTCGCTGCAGGCCAACAACGACAGCTACTTCGACTGGACGGGTTTTGCCCGGATCACATACCGGATGGGTGGCTCGCGTCGCCGCAATGTGCCCGATCAGATGGAGCAGCCAATGATGCGCAACGAACACATCGTTCGCGCGCATCAGACACCAGATGTGGCCATTAACCCCTCCACACTCACGCCGTGGCGGGTGATTCATGTCAACAACGCTGCCGCTGCCGGGGGCGATGGTTCGATTGAAAATCCGTTTACAACCCTGGCTCAGGGAGATACAGCCGCGACGAATCCTTGGGACATCGTTTTTGTAAGCTACGGCACCGGCACGCCTGCTGGGTATGGCACTCCGTTCAGTTTCAACCAGCCCAATCAGTCGCTGATTGGCGATGGTGCAGCCTTCTACTTCCCCTCTCTCTCCGGGCCCGTCAACATAGCGACAAACTCCAGCGGCAACCTCCCCCTGCTGAGCAATCCCGCTGGCGACAGCGTGTTCATCGACGGTGCCATAGCAGGCGGGGCCACAGTGGCCAATTTGCAGATCACAGGATCCGGCGTGGGAATTGCAGGCACGGGCAATCTGACCGGCCTGCCATCAATCTTGCATCCTCTCGGCCAGCCATCGTGGATCAACAATGTCACGATCGCTGGCAACGGCACCTCTGCAGGACAAACGGGCGTATCACTCGTGAATCCCAGCGGATTGATCGATTTCACGGAAACGACAATTTCAAACATGACCCAAGGAGGTCTTGTCGTTGACGGCGGCACGGCAAATCTGGTGTATCAAGGCACCATCGCCAGCGACACGGCATTTAATGGCGGCGCGTCCAGCCCCATCGTGAACATTGCGAACACAACAGGCGGATCTATTCGACTAGCGTGGGGAGGAACCCCCACAGGCAGCACGATCGCCAATGCCATCACTGACAGCGGGGGCCAAGGCATCCAACTCATTGGTAACTCAAATCTAACCGTGATCGAGATCGGCAACATTTCACTCACCAACACCGTTGGGTCTGCTATTAGCCTGTTTAACGATAGTTCCGTGGTGAGTATCGTGGCCGGTGCCGGCAGCGGTATCGCCAAGGACACTGGCGGATCTGCCATCAGCGTTGATGGAGGGGCTCCAACGCTCACTTATTTTGGGGGCATCAGCAACGCTCCGGCACCGCTGGCTGGCGACTCGTTCCTGCTGACCGTGGCCAACACGACCGCCGGAGCGGTCACTCTTACAGCACCGCCCGGATCCCCATTTACAGATACAGGTCACGGCATCACGATTTCAAATGCACAAGGCAATGTCACCGTTCTGGGAGCCAGCATTGCCTCCAGCGGCGCTCAGGGCATCCTCATTGGCAACGGATCTACCGGGGTCTTTCAATTCCGCGATATTACAATCACGGGTGCCACTGGCGCCGGAGTCATGATCCAAAACAGTACGGGTCCGGTGACATTTACAAATCTCTCGATCGATTTGGCCAGTACGACCGCCACTGGATTTTTGGCCGATACCGCCGGCGACATCACGGCTACAGGAGCCAACACGATCACAACGGCATCGACAGTTTATCCGGCAGTCTTCATCAACAACGCTGGCACGCTCGCCATGTCGATTGGCACCGTCACGACAGCAGTGATAGCCGGCACAAATTCAGCGATGTTTTTTCTTGGCACAACCAGCGGTGCGTTTGACGTGACGAGCGCCTTTACTGTCGGGGGCGTTCAGGGAACGGTGCCACTCGATGTCACCAACCCCAGCACCACAGTGATTACCGTGCCGCCGCCTTGATCCCCGCGACCAATCGGCCGCCTATCTTCGAGGAAAGATACCCGGAGGGGGCACGCCAACGCCTCCCGTGCCGCCTGTGCCGCTGGCTGAAGCCTTTTTAGCGAGGCCGTGGAGATTCCCTTCAGAGTCGAGATTCGTTAATGGATTTGAAATCCATATCAACTGAACTGGCGAGATTGAGATATTACCGTTTAAATTCGGCAGTTCCGTCGTAGCCGGCGCCCGAGAGCCTAAGTAATTGCCCCGGATCGTCGGTCGCGTCGATGCAGTCGCCTTCACGACTATCCCAAAGCCTCGGTTAGAAAAGATGGCGTTGCTTTGAGCCGAGAGCGTTTTCGATGTGCCAATCGTCTGCACGCCTCCCGTGACAGTGATTCCGTCGAATGTCGTTGAACTGATCGACGTATTGGTGATCGTGTTGATTCCCAACGACATAACAACACCGTAACGGTTTTGTTGCACGGCATTCCTGCCGCCGGCCGCAAAACTGACGGCCGTAATCCCAGACTGCGTCATCGGTAGCGACAGAGTGATTGAGCGGGTCATCTGGTCGATCGCTAAAATTGTTGCCGTAGTGGGAATGCCAGTGCCGCTGACAGATTGGCCTAAAAATAGATTCGCCATCTTGATCGCTCCCGGCAGCGACCTGATCTGAGTGCCATCAGCAGTCGTCTGCACATAATTGGCAAATGTCACGCTGCCATTCCTGGCAATCGTTCCGTTAGAAATCGTGACAGTGGTGATTTGAGTCAGGGCATTGGTCGAAATCGCCGAGATCTCGGCCGCGGCCCGGCCTGCCGCTGGAGTGATTGTGATGCCGCGCACGCCGAGGCCGACAAACAGGCTGGCGACCTGCACAGCCGACTTGGGCAGCGTGAATGTCGTGTTACTGACTCGCACAACGGCCACAGGAGCAATGATCGTGGCTGGCAAGACCGGATCGGTCCCCAGCCGATTGGTGCCAGTCGACATAAACTCGACACCGGTCTGGTTTTCCTGATTGACGGCTCCGATCGTATTGCCCACCAGGCGCACGCGGGTGCCAGAGCCCCGCACGCTGACGCCGGCGATCGTTGACGACGTGATCACGCTGTTGGATACCGTCACCGTATCGCTCGCTCCGCCGATGCGGATGCCAAACTGGTTGGCCAGTCGGTTACCATTCTCGTCCACGCCAATTTGCAGCCTGTTGAGCAACACACTTTTTGCCCCGGTCAGTTTCAAGGCAGAGCCTTTGGAAAAACCGCCGATTGTAAGAGCCTGCACGATCATCCCTTGGCTCGTACTAGCGATTTCCAAACCGTTGATTTCACTGGTTTGGAGCACGGCGGTTGCATTGCGAGTTTGCGTGATCCGAGATCCATCGATCACGATTTTAACGCCAGCTCCAACTCCATAGCGACGCCCCCCATCCATCACAAATCCTTTTTCAATGGCAGGGAGCTGCTGGGTAAGTCGGATCGGCCTGCTGATCGACGTGGCAAATTTAAAGTCGGTGATTTGCTCTTGGCCGGGAACCGCCACCGCGATGGGCGTATTGAAATTGATCAGCGCAATCATTTTTCCAAGCGAGCCAGCCGCCGCATTTGTGGTCCCACTGGTTGAGGTCACAAACGTCAGGATGCTGCCATTGTTTTCACTGCCGATGTCAGTTGTCAGGATAATCGGAGTCAGCGTGATCGGAGTCTGCCCAAACGCTCGATCGAGAAAAGTGACTTGCGTCAACCCTAAGCCAGTGATTGCAGGGCCGGGCGTGGCCGTGAGCGTGAGCACGCCGGTCGTCGCGTCAATGGCTCCAATCGTTGTGCCCGGAGAAATTCCAGCCCCCAAAACCATTTGGCCCACGCTGAGCTTTGCGACATATCCGGCCGTGAACTCGGGCGAGAGTTCGAGCTCGGTGGAACTGGCCCGGAAGGCGACCGTCGGGGGCACGACTGCGTATGTGAGCCCAAACACCTGATTGCGAAAGAGGGTGCCTTCGGTCGCTCGCACAAATGTGTTTGTGGGAGATTCAGGCCCCGTATCGGCATCGGTCGAACGGGTCAAGACCCAGTTGGCATTCGCCCCCACGCCGCCACCCAAACGCGTCACCGTGTAGATGCCATTGGAGTCTTGCGTCACTAACGCACTCACATTAGGTTTTGTGCCGTTTTGAACAAGAACTCGCTCGCCAACTCGCAGGTCTCTAATCCCGTCAAACAGCAGTGTGTTATTGATCGAACCCGTGCCCGTCAGCGTGCTGGCCGTCGTGCCCGGGCTGTTCACGGCATAACTTGCGGTTAGCACATCCGTGGAGACCGCGCGGACGATCCGGGCACTGCCTCCAGCCAGCGGCGCGTCGAGCACATCGATGCTGCCAAAACTCCGAATTTTCACGCTGCCAGCGGCACTCATCGCCTGTGCATAGCCTCCACGCAACCCCGCGGCATCGCCGAGGACAAGAGTCTGGCTCGAATCGACAAATATCTCGATGGTGCCCGACGGCGCACTGACGACCAGATTGACAACATCAATCAGATTGGCCCTAAGGCCAATGCTATTGGCATTGCCTGGCCCCGGATCGGCGCCAGCGGCCGTCAAGGAAACAAGGCCGCCGGAACTCAAACTTGAAATGAAAATATCATCTGCCTCGGCGACCTCAAAACCCGAGACAGCCCGGCCGGCAAGTGTGACGGCACGGGTGCGAATGTTGACAGAGCCCTCTGACTCGATCTCAATTTTCTGCGCGACCACAAGCGCCTTCCCAGAGATTTTGCCCTGACTGGCCGCCGACAGATTGCGCTGCACAAGCCGGATATTATTGACGGCCGAGATGCCGCCACCCAGCTCAATGCTGCCGCCCGTTGCCGTCAAAACAATGTCGTCTTGGGCGATGTCGATGGCTGCCGCCGTCACCCTCAATGAGCTGGACACATAGATATCATCAGCCGTGATGCCAATCCTGCCCAGCGTCGTGGAGAGTGGGGCCGAGACACGAAACACAGTGGTTTTTTGGCCTAAGCCCGCCCCCGCATCCTGACGAGCTGCAGTGATGAAAAGATCTCCCTCGGTGGCCACCGCACTATTAAACGTGATGCTGCCATTGGCGACAATCGTAATGGCGTTGCTCGAGGCGGCCACGGCGTCAAACTGGATGTCGTCGACTTCGTTGATTGTCAGCGTATACGGAAACGCACCCGTTGGATTGATCTTGGAGGTTCCTGCCTTGATCCGGAACGAGTCGATCTGGGTCGATAGCTCAATGGTGTTAAAAGCCGTCGATCCCGACTGCGGAGTCGGGGCATCGTTGGCCATCGTAACAGCCACGGTGGCGCCGTGAATCAGTCCTGTATCGGCACCGCTGAAAGGCGAACGCGTTGTGAAGAGGAAGGGAGCCAGATAGTTTCGCTCGGCAAACGATCGCAACAGGTAACTTTGCTTGCTGGCATAGATTCTTCCCTCGACGATCACATCGCTTATATCTGCCTGGAGAAAAAAGTCTGTCGCCGGAGTCCCGACAACCTGCGAGGTGGGCGAAGCGTTGCCCGAGAGGGAACCTGTCGGCGAAACAAAAAGCTGCCCGCGATCGATGGACGTGCCCAGATCGTCATTGATGCGAATGTCAAAGATCGTGGACCCAACCCCGGCATTAATTGCCACGCGTTCGGCCACGGCATTGAGAAGGGGTGTCGAGATCAACACCAGCGGCGGCGAGAGCGGATCGTAGCCGGAGCCGGCGTAGTCGATGACGATGCCTGTTACCACACCGCTTGCATTGAGAGTGGCATGCGCTTGAGCGCGAGTGCCACCGCTGCCTGATGGAGGCGGGGCAATTGTCACTAGTGGAGCCGACGAGTAGCCATAGCCGCTACTCGTTATCGTCACGGCTGTAATCGTGCCATCTGGACTCACGACTGCATTGCCTCTGACAAAGGGATCGGGAAACGCCAAAACCACCGACGGCAGACTTGTGTAGCCGGAGCCAAAACTCGTCATAGTAATGGCCGTTACGACACCGCCTGGCCCCAAAGTGGCGGTGGCCGTGGCGGTAGTGCCGCCTAATGGAGGCGGATCAATCGTCACCTCTGGAGGCGACCGGTAGCCAAAGCCGCCCCCCGTCACTGTCACCCCTGTAATCGTGCCTGCTAATAAAGTCGCGATGGCTGTGGCCGCGACCGGATAAGGCGGCGGAATCGTGACCAATGGAACGCTTGTATAACCAGCCCCATTGTCTGTGATTGTAAAGCCCAAAATACTCCCGCCGGAAGAGACAATTGCCGTGGCGGTGGCCTGCCGGCCGGCCACCCCATTCGGAGCACCAATGGTGACCAGCGGCGGATTGCTGGGATCATAGCCCGCACCGTTGAACCCGGGTACAACGACGATATCATCAACTTGGCCCGGATTCGTCAGGACGATCGCGGTGGCTAGGGCTGGTAGGAGTTGTGGAGTCGTCCGATTGGCCACGATGTTTTGGCCAAAAAACCGATTGATTGCCTCTGGGCCGATGTCAAACCGGTCATTGGCGACCATCTGGGCGTCGACATTGATATTTGTCGTATTGATAACGATATCCGCCCCTATAATTTTTGCCGATGTGGGAGCTGAAAAAGATACCCTGGGCGGCCTCGTGTAACCTGATCCCTGACTCCCAATCGTGACGCCTGTCACGGCACCCGAGGAGTCAATGGTGGCAACGGCGGCCGGAATGCCCGCTGGCGCGGTACCCACCGATGTTGGTGGCGGATCAATTGTGACTATTGGCGCCGCAGTATAAACCCCGCCGCCGCCGACGACCACGATGGCGACAACTTTACCTGTATCGACGCCGGTACCCAAAACAGCCAGGCCTGTGGCCGTTGTCGTGGAATTACGAATCGGACTTTGCACATTGAGCGTAGAACCCGGCGACAGCAGATCGACAACGATCTCTCGCGTGATGTCGTGACCGGGAAAGAATGTCACCTGCATGGGCGTCGGATTAACTAAGGATGTGGAAAACGTGACTCCCGATAAGCTGACAGGACCGACTTCCTGTGCTCCCGCTGGTTGCCCGGTAAAATTTAATTCCACGAATGAAAGCGA
>Ga0209702_10001304_pt1 | contig 48116 bp, 33 predicted proteins | sample FRY01_FD_187210 | JGI IMG/M metagenome (GOLD analysis project Ga0209702, IMG submission 187210) | Freshwater microbial communities from Lake Fryxell liftoff mats and glacier meltwater in Antarctica - FRY-01 (SPAdes) (version 2) | ecosystem: Environmental > Aquatic > Freshwater > Ice > Glacier... | reverse complement strand
CTCCGCCGTGTACCGACGGGAGTTCACATTAGCAACCATTCTGACCTCATTCCGCGCTCCCCGAGCCCGGACGAAATTGTCCGGGGTTTGCGGGTCAGCTACGGATGGTCAGGATGCGATAAGAGCACTTACGCCCTCAGCGTCCCCTTCGAAATCGACCTCGCCGGCCGCATCGTTGTGGGTCTGTTGTTGGTCACGATGCTCTTCGCGTTCACGTACTTCGCGACGACCTTCGGCCGCAGCCGGTGGTTTGGGCTCGCTGCGGTGCCGGTCGCGGTGCAGTGGACCTTCACCGAGGGCTTTTTGGACTACTACCTTGGGGTGTCGCTGCTCTTGGTCGCGCTCGCCGTGCAGCATCGCTATCTCGTGCAGCCCACGCGCCGAAAAGGCATCGGCCTCGCGGTCCTTGGCCTGCTCGTCTTCTTCGCCCACGTTCAGGCCCTGCTCTTCTATGCGGTCGGCACCGTGCTGCTGCTGGGGTTGCACCTCCTGTATCGGCCCACGATGCGCGCGTCGTTCAAGCGGCTGGCCGCGCATTTACTCTATATCGGCGGGCCCATCATCGGCGTGACCGCCATCTGGCTCATCGGGCAACAAGCCAGCCTTGAGGGCGCGCTGACAAGTGGCCCCACCGAGTGGATCGCGGCCGACAAGAAGGCGTCTGAGCTCTTCACACGGGGGCTCTTTGTGTTCCTCGCGCCCCAACATGGCACCCTCCTGTTCGCGACGATCCTTGGGCTTGGCGCCAGCGCCCTCGGGCTGCGCGTGTGGCGCTTCATGGCCCCCGCGGCCTTTGACGCTGAGGCTCACACGATTGAGGACGGCGCCAGCGAGGATCGACAAGCCGCCCAACATATCTCCGGCCTCTTCCCAGCACTCTTTCTCGTCGTCTCTTTCTTGGCCTTTGTCCTCGGGCCGCTGAACATGGGGCACTATTGGAACTTCCACTCGCGCATCCTGACCCTCGTCTACTATCTGGCGGTCATCGCGCTCATCCCAGCCCTTAAGCCGCGGCGCGAGTGGATCGCGGTGCTCGCGGCCCTCCCTCTCGTGGTCGTCGTCGGATATGCCAGAGAGACCTGGTCGGCCAGCCTCGCCATGTGGGACGAGTATGCCGATGGTTTTAAAGAGGTCTTGTCCCACGCGCCGAGAGGGGGCCATCTCTTATTTGTCCCGGAATCGAGCGACCGCGCGGGCTTCACATCCCAAGTCTGGCGCCACCTTGGCCAATACCAGACCGCGTTCAACGACGGGACGACCACGTTCTCGTTCGGGTTTCAGCCGGGTCGCCTCATCCGCGAGCGGAACCCGAAGCTTATCCTCGAGTTCGCGAACGTCGAGAAGGTCTCCCACATGGCCGACTACGGATGCTTTGACGTCATACTACAAAAAGGCCCGACACACATCGAGACCCTCTACCCGGAAGCCGTGCGCCTCGTTCGTCGGCGCGGCTCGTGGAGTCTCTACGCACCAATTGATATGAGCTGCAAGGCTGGTTCAGTTCCATAGGGTGGAGCCATGACGCGCGACGGACTGACCAGCCACGCCGCGCCAAGTCAGGGTGACAGCTTGGTCGATACCGTCTATCATCCCGTCATTCATTGGTTTCCTCTCTCTGCGGAGGTGAGGTCTGCCTTGACCCGGTCGGCGAAGGCCGATATCGCTGTGCCGCCCACCGTCGCGATGGGTACACCAGAATCACCCGACGGGGTGGGCGAGCTGACCATCGCCGAGGGCGTCACCAGCCTATACCTGCGCATCGACAACGGCATCAACGATACGACGTCCTATTTGGCGAGCATCGCGCCAGGCGGGTTGCCTTGAGCGCTGCGGCGTTCGATGGTCTGAGGTTTCGTGGTAGCCACCTGAATTCAGGCGGCCCCGTTCGCCGTCAGTCAGGTTGTCCCGCGTCGCCAGATGTCAGGAACTCGTAGACCGCGTCGGGCGCCATATCCCGCGGGATCTTCGCCTCGGCTTCGGCGGCGGCGGTCTCGACGATGGCCTTCATCTCAGCCAGTGACCGGGCGCCCACGACCTTTAGGCCGTTCACGAAGGTGGTCGGAGTGCCGCTGGCCCCGACCTTGTCAGCGAGGTCAGCGTCTGCCTTGAGACGAGTCGCCGTCTTTGACGATTGCAGGCACGTGCGGAACTCTTGGGGTTCCAGTCCGCCCTTTTTGGCCATCTTGACGAGGCTCTCGGTCGGCAGGTCCTCGGTCGGGGTGGCCATCAGCGCCTTGTGCAGGCGCTCGAAGAAGGTCTGGCCGGCGTCGCGGGCGCAGAGGGCCGCCGCCGCCGCCGCGGGGGCGTTGTGATGAAAGGCCAGCGGGCGCTGCTTTATCACGACGCGCAGGCGAGTCGGGTTGACCTTGCGGAGGTCCTCGAGGGTCTCATCGTATCTGCGGCAGAAAGGGCACATATAGTCGGTGAAGACGACGAAGGTCACGGGCGCGTAGGTCCGGCCTAGGATGCCATCACGCTTCACGTCGACTGGGACATGGATGCGGGCGGATGGGTCTGCGGCCTTCTGTCCGGTCTTGGTTGACACGACATTGAGTTACGGCGTCGGCATGGTCCCATCATAGAGGTAGGCAGCTAGGGGCCCGTTGTTTCAGCGGGTGCGGGCCCGCGCGTCCGAGCGATGTTTGACTGTCCACCAAAGCGGGGGAACTTCAATCTAATCTGCGCGCTTCATTGAGAGCCGCGAGGAGGCGCTTTGTAAGGTCCCCGAACTGAGCCACGCCCCCCTGCAAAGTCACCGCCTCACCCGCCGTATGCATTTCCCCGGCTCAGTCCTTACCCCATGCCGGCCTGCTCATTTCCTTATCCAACCGTCGCTTGGCCTCGACCTCGGCCGCTGCGGCTTTGGCAGGATCGCGAAGCATGTCCGCCTCGGTGCCTTTACCCTTAATGTAGGCCAGAGGCTTGTGCGGCATCGCCTGCTGTCCTTCGCTATCGAGGGTCTTCCAATACTCCTGCCGATGGTAGTTGAGACCAGCCAGCGGATAGCCTGCGTGGGCAGTCCCGCCCAGAATACCACGCGATGCGTTTTGCTCGAGTTTCACGGTTGTACCGGGTGAATGGTCGCCGCCCGCACTTGAGATCATATCGCCTTCGACAGTGTAGTGGCTTGAAGCATGTTTTTTCGGGTCTACAGCTGCAGCAAGGTCCCCGATTCCCGGCGCCTGAAAGGTCACCACGTCGTTGATTAACGCGCCAAGGCTAGCTGCTGCGCGCTGCGCCAAAGCCCCGCCAAGACTGTGCCCCGTGACGTCGACGGGACGCCCGAGGCAACCCGCGCTCGCTTGGGCGCATAGCGCTTTGACCTTGTCGGCGTTTGCGGTCCACTGCATCGCACCGACACCGCCGCGGTCTGCCAGATCGGTGATCATGTCGGGTTCGAAAATGTAGTCCTCGTCCGTCTTGGCTTTTGGATTGAACAATCTCGCGTCGCTGCCGCGAAAGGCCAATACAGGCCGCATCGCGAAGTCCTCCGGTAGCCCTAACCTATGTGCGAGTTGTAGCAGCTCGGCCGCGTCTTTCGGATCACGGACTTTGCCGTCAACCCCCGTGAAATACGGCATAAAACAAGTCACCTGGAACCCCGTGCGTTCGTCGTCAATGACAGCGAACTTGCGATAGCCGATGTGTTTCAGCGCGCGCGTTTCGTCCGTGAGCCCCATGTCGTCCTTCTCGTTGAGCGTCGGTGAGTGGTAAGCGAAGGTATGGGCGAGCTGCTCGAGGATCACATGATAGGACGGGATCGATGCATATCGCGGATTGTTTACCACGTTGGCGTGATGGCGTTCGAGCGGCGTCACCGGATCACCTTCACTGGTCTCCATCGCCTGGGGTTCCGCCGGGGAGTTCAAGCCACGAAGCGCTGCGTTGTCCTTGCTGTTGTCTTGTGTCTTTGCCGGAGCACCGCTATCGGCCTTAGATTCCTTCAACTGTACCGCGGGCCCGGAGTCTTGGGGCCCCGCCAAGCCCTGCGTGCTACTATTCAAACCCTCTTTGTTTCTCCCTGGGCTCTGGAGTCCGGGTGCCAGCAACGCCTCGCCTTCAGAAAAGGTCGCAAGCTTGAGCTTTTTCTGCAGCGCGGTCGACGTGTTGCGATGGTCAGTCTGATCGGGAGCCTTACTCACGGTATGCGTCGATGTGTGGTCGCGGGAATTATCTTTGGTGTTCATCGGCGGTGCTCCAGAGCGGGGGTTAGGTTGAGGCCGAAACCAGTCAGTTCACTGGCACATTCTGTCGGGATCGGCCGCTTAGAACGACACAGGTTTTTGCGTCTCGGAAGGAGGCGCGACAATCGAAGCGGGCCTAAGAACTCTAAGTCTCAAGCCCACCACTGTCTGCGCTTTCTCAAAGACCGCCACGAATCGCGCCCATGGCGCTGAGTGCCAGCTCGCGCACGTCCGCCTTCTGCTCGTTTTCATAAAACTTGGCGAGGGCTGGTAGCAGGCTGGCATCGGCCACGACGCCGACGCGACCCTGGTATTGCGGGAAGCTCTGGCTATCTTGGTAGCGGGCGCCGACCTGGTCGAGCGCGATCTTACGAACATTTTCCTTGGGGCTGTTTAGGAGCTTGGCCAGTTCGGCGACCGCCGCCTTGTCGCCGCGCTGAGCGAGGGCTCCCCACGCCATCGCCGACGCTTCGGGCCAGTCGGTCCGCTTCGCCGTGACTCGTAGTGCGTCGTCGATCTTTTTGGCCGCGTTCTTATCGACGATATAGGTCGCCTCGATGCAGGCCGCCTTCGCGGCGCGCTCGTTGTCCTGCTCCTCGCGCTTCTTCCAGCTTTCGGCGGCTTTCTGCTTCTTTTTCGGGTCCTTCAGGTCGGCGGCTTTCTTCTCTTGGTCCTTGAGGCTGAGCGGACGTCGACCCAGAATCCACGACACCATCTCGCCGGTGTAGTCGAAACTCTTGTCACCGAGGTTCAGCAGCGCGGCGGTGACCGGCATGACGGGCTCTGCGCTGTTGTTCTTTTCGTAGTCAGGCTTGATCGCGTCGACCGCGCCCTTCACGCCCAGGAGCCCGGCTGCGCGCCGAAACCACAGCTTGTCACTGCCCTCGATATTGCGCAGGATGATGTCCCCCGCATCTTTGGCGCCACGCTCGGCTAGGTACCAAGTGCAGACGCGGGTCACGGCCTTGTCATCGCCCTTTGTGAGGACGTTCATGCAATAAGAGACCCCGTCGTCACTGCCCTGGCGCGCCATCAGCCGGAGCGCGTTCTGCTTGAACTCGAGCAGGTTACCCTTGGTCTCAAGCGCCTGCTTGTAGAGAGGGGCGACCGCGGCCCAGTCGGCCTTGCCATAACGCCCCACCGCGTTGATGAAGTCGCTGCGACGCGTGCCGTCGAGCGTGGAGAAAGCGTTGGGCGTTGTGCCGTAGGCGACGACCTCGTCGACGTTCTTCTGCGCGTAGGCAAGGATGCCGTAAGCGAGCGTATGCGGGATGTCGTCGTAGTCGGCGCAGCCGTCCTTATAGGACGCTTTGACCCTATCGCCGTCTCCGGGACTCGTCTGGAGAAGGTCGAGGAAGAGCGGCATGAACGACTGGTCGAGCTTGCCCTGGATGGCGTCGAACGAGGCCTCGCAGGCATCGGCGCCCGCGTGGCCACCGCACTGGTACTTGCCTTGTTGAAGCTCCTTTAGCGTGTCCTTGGGAGCGCACATCATGGCGCCGCTGCCGCTGAGCTCGAAGTGTTTATTGACGAGGTCTCCTGGGTCGGCGACCGCAGGCGTCGAGAGCCCTAGCAGCATGGCCACGGGGAGCGCGCCCACGACGCGTAGCCCCAGTCTTCTGGCGCCACCGGACGATAGGTTCGGCTTGGAGGTGTCTAGCGAGTTCATGGTACTGGGTGTTTCATGCATGGCGTTAAGTACTCGTTGGGCTTGGAGAAGTGGTGTCGACTAGGGCGAGTGACCGTTTTGGCCCGTGTGCGCTCCCGACAACATAGACGTTGCCAGCCCGCTACAAGCAGGGTCAACAAGCGCATCCGATCTGTAGGGTCGGTGAAGGGTCGGCCCGCCGACATCGGCACGCGGTGCCTCAAAACTCGACGGACGCGGCTTGTGGCGTCCCAGAGCGGCATGGCTCACTCGCCTCTGTGTCGTCCGTCCCCTCTGGCGCGTCGAGAGTGGAGTCCGACCGGTCCCTACGTGTTGCCAATGTTCAAGCGGGACACCGCATCGTCGCCAAGGTCGACACCCTCGAGACCCGCCGTACGGGCCGTGCCTTGTGCCGGCCCTGGCCTCACACGCCCCGAAAGCCAGCGTCTTGAGCCGTGTAAAGCGCCGAAGTGGCACTTTGTTCTTGATGTCCGGCATGCCTGATGGCATATTGGCCGCTCACCAACGACATCGAGAGCTGCCATGATTCAGCCCAACACCTGCGCCCTCAGTGAACTCTCCAGCCGCGCGTTAGAGGACGAGATAGCGACCCTCGCGGCCCACATCGCGGCGGCCGAGTACCGGTTCCTGTGCCTCGTGGCCGAGCTTGACCGGCGCCAAGTGTGGGCGGCCCACGGCCTGCGTAGCGCAGCGCATTGGCTGGCCTGGCGCTGTGGCGTCGGCCTCAACGCCGGGCGCGAGAAAGTACGTGTCGCGCAGGCCCTTGGGAATGTGCCAATGATCAGCGAGGCCTTCGCCGAGGGCCGCCTCAGCTTCTCGAAGGTGCGGGCCCTGACGCGCATCGCCGCGCCCCACAACGAGGCGTGGTTATTGGCCCTCGCCCTCAATGGCACCGCCGTTCACGTCGAGAAGGTCGTCCGCCTAGCGCGACGCCACGGCGAACAAGAGGCCATCGACCTCGCCCAACGCGCCGAGCAACGCCGGCGGGTCGCCTGGCGCTGGGACACCGACGGCAGCCTCATCATCGAGGGGCGCCTACCCGCCGAGCTTGGCATGTTGGTCGTCAAGGCGCTCGAAGCCGCGACGACACCGCCGTCCAAGACCCCTCCGGCCCCCGAAAACGTTACCGCGGTAACGTCTCCACCCGGCGAAACCCTTGTGCAACGCAGGGCAGACGCGCTGGTGGCCGTCGCCGAGTCCTTCCTCGCGACGGGCTACCGCGAGGGCCTCGCCGGCGAAAGAAACCAAGTGCAGGTGATTGTGCAGGTCGGCGAGGCCAGCGCCTGCGGCTGTGACACGCATCCGGCCCCTCATATAGACGGCGGCCCAACCATCGCTGACGCGACTGCGCGGCGCCTCGCCTGTGACTCGAGCCTCGTCGTCATGACCGAGGACTCCGCCGGCAATGTGCTTGACGTCGGCCGCCGCACCCGGACCATCCCCCCGGCCATTGTGCGGGCGCTCCGGAGACGGGACGGCGGCTGCCGCTTCCCCGGCTGCACCTGCAAGCGTTTCGTCGACGGCCACCACGTAATCCACTGGGCCGACGGTGGCGAGACCAAGCTCGCTAACCTCGTGCTGCTGTGCCATCACCACCACCGCCTCGTCCACGAGGGCGGCTTCACTGTGGCGTCCGACGGGGCAGGTGGCTGGCAATTCACCCGCCCTGACGGCACCACCCTGCCCCGGTTCTTTACCGCCCAACCGGTCGCACCGGGTCAACTCGTTGCCTCTCAAAACGGCATGGGTCTGTCGCCTCTTTCCCTCCGCCCCCGCTGGCGCGGCGAGAAGATGGACGACAACATGGCCGTCGCCGCCCTCCAGACTCTCGCGAGACGCGCGCGGCTGGCCGCCTGATAGCCCCTCAGGGACGGCGGACCACTGTTGTCGTGGCCGCATTTCAGACCCATGGCCCTCAAACGTCTCGCATTCTCAATGGGATTTTGACCGCCCAGGCCCTCCCGGGCGAGGGCGCGCCGGACGTGAACCTCTTTATTCGGCTATTGCAGCGCCACCTCGAGCGGGCCCCCTCCCGCATGCGATTTCCAACCGGAAATCGCGCGCTCGAGCGCATAAACACAAGGGCTGGCGCGCCGGAGCGCGGCTATTGCGCAGGCGGCGTCTCGCCCCACAAGGCGACGCGCCGCGCGAGGTCGGCTGGGGTCGCCTCGATCGCGGACATGTCCCAGAGGCGCGCTGTGCCGTCCCAGCTCGATGTCGCAAGCAGGTCACCGCTTGGGAAGTAAGCCACGTTTACGGCCCTCTCACGGTGGCCCCGTGCCCGCGCGCGGAGGCGGCCCGTGGCGAGCTCCCAGACCATCACGCTGCCGTCGTCGCCGACGCCAGCGACGTAGCGGTCGTCGGGGCTTATGTCGATGTCGAGCACGCGCGTGGCCAAGCCCGCAGTCGCGGTCTCAGCCCCGTTTGCGAGACCGTTGAGGCGCCGTTCCCGGCCGCTCTTCGGATCGAGCACTAGGACCTCTGCCTGACGCACGAGCACGATGATGGCGCCGTCGCGGCTCACGTCCACAGCATAGGCGGGGGCCGAGGTCGCGATGCGCTCGGTCCACGGCGTCGCCCCAGCGTGGAGGATCGTGACCGACGCGCCGAGCTCGGGGACGAGCACGGCGAGGCCCCCGTCAGCGCTCACGCCTGCGTTGATGAAGACGGCGTCGCCGAGGCCCTCGACAGTCACCGCTTGATCGCCACGGCAGACTCGGGTCGATTTGGTGTAGCTGATCAACAGGGTTAGGTCCCCAGACAGCGAGAGCACGCGCCGAATTCCGCCGCCTTCCACGCGCGGCAGGATGTCGAATGTGCGTGCGTCGATGCGCTGAGCACCGTTCGTCGTCATCCATGCACCGATGATCGTGCCACCGTCGGCGCTCCATGCGACGGGCTTGACGAGCGCCGACTCAGGCCGCCCCGTGCCTTCACGCCGACCGTCGCGCGCCATGACAACGACGCGGCCGTCGTCTAGTGAGGCCGCCAGCCGCTGGCCATCGGGGGACGGCGACGCCCCCGTGAGGCCCGACGGCGCGACCACGAGCCGATGGGCGCGCCACTGGGGCGGCGGCGCCCACACCGTGAGCGCGTCGCTGCCAAGTGTCAGCACGTGCCCTCTGGCATCACGGGTGATCCCTGACGATAGGGTGCGCGCCGGAAGGCTCGTCAGATCGTCGCCATCCCGCGAGATGATGCTGATCGCGCCGCCTTCCAGCACTACGAAGATGGCGTCGTCGAAGCGGAGCCCGACGACGGCGCCAGGCAGAACACGCGACCAGAGTGCCTCGAAGGTGCCGTCCGCGGCGACCCGCGCGAGGCCGAGCCGTCCGCGGGCGTCTCCCCAGACCAGCAAGTCGCGGTTGCCGGCCGCGGTCCCAAAGGCGACCTGGGTCGGGCCGGTCTCGCCGGGCGCGGCGCTGTCCAGCCGTGACGCGAGAACGACCGTCGGGCGATCGCCGAGGGGGCCGATCAGCATGCGCGTGTCGGTGCAGCTTAAGGCCACGAGCAGCTCGTCATGGTCGACGGCCGCGGCTTGGACGTTGGATCTGGGCCCACAGGGCCCCTCGATGAGAACCGAGGGCGCGCCGTCGAGACGGTCGATGTCGAGGGCGCGTGAGTGGAAGCCGACGGCGACGCGCTTGGTCTGGAGGAGCGAGGTCGGGTTCCAGGGGCGTGGCTCGCTCACGGGCTCACCGGAGGCTAGATCGAGCAAACGCAGCGTTGAGTCCGGGTCCGACAACAGCACCACGCCGCGCTCGGGCAGCGCGCGCACCTCGGGCGCGGTGGTGGGTGCGGTCCAGCGCATGCGCCACGTGATCGGGCCCGCGAGCCCGAGCGGGCCAATCGGCTCCCAGACCTGGAGGCGTCCAGAGCCGAGGCAGAGGAGAACTTCGCCGCCGGGCCCAAGACGGGGCCGGTGGCAGTCGCGGGGGAGCGAGTGGCGTGCCACGTGCGTAGGCGCGGCGTGGCGGGCCATAAGAGCCCCGCGGGCGTGGGCGCGGACGAGGTCCGTGTTTGGGTCGTCATCGTCCGGGTCGACGGCGAGGGCGTCGACGGCGAGGCGCTCGGCGGTCGGCAAGTCCCCGGCGGTGAACGCGGCGGCGGCCTGCTCGCTGAGCACGCGTGCGAGGCTCCGCGAGGCGTTGTCGCGCTCCGCGCCGAGGCGGGCGTTGCCGACGACGAGCACGGCGATAAGCAACGCGAGCGCGACGGCGGCGACCACGATGGGCACGCGCCAGGCTCGCAGCGCGCGGCGGGCGAGCGCTCCGAGCGAGTACTCATAGGCGTTGACCCGGCGCCCATCGAGGTAGTGCGCGAGGTCATCGGCGAGGTCGTGCGAGGTATAGCGCTCGTCCGCCGCGTCGGCGAGACAGCGGTTGATGATGGCGATGAGCTCGGGGGGGACGCGCTCGTCGCCAGTCCAGCCGGCCGCCGTGACGAGCTGCGCGCGCACGTTGCCGACCCGCGGTCCGCTGCCGGCGACCAGCTCGAGCAGCAGGACGCCAAGGCTCCACACGTCTGAGGGCGCGCTCACGACCCCGCCGCGGGCCTGCTCCGGGCTCATGTAAGGGGTGGTGCCGACGGCGTGACGCTCGCGGGCGCCGACGCGCTCGGCGAGCCCCCAGTCCATCACCTGCACCTCGCCAAACTCACCAAGCATCACGTTTTGGGGCTTTATGTCGCGGTGCACGACGCCATGGTGGTGTGCGTAGGCGATAGCCTCGCACACGTGGAGGGCCGAGCGGAGGAGCTTAAGGCGCGCATCGACGGTGGCTCTTTCGGCGATGGCGTCTGCGAGGGAGCGACCGCGCACGAGGCGCATGACATAGAAAGGAGCGCCGTCTGGGGCGTGTCCGGCGTCATAGATGGGCACGATGCCCGGGTGATCGAGGGCCGCGGTCACACGCGCCTCATTGGCGAGTCGCTCTGCGGCACCCGGGTTTGCGGCGAGATCGGGGCGGACGATCTTGAGGGCGACGTCGCGGTCGAGGACGTGGTCGTGGGCGATGAGCACGTGGCCCATACCGCCGCGCCCGACGAGCCCAGCGAAGACATAGCGTTCGCCGTCTGGTGGCGCTGGGTGGTCGCCATGCACAACGTCGGCGATTGGCGACCACGCGCTGTCTCCGTCAGAACTTGAGCCGACAACCGAGCCGCCGTGCCACGACTCGCCCGCGTCGTCTTTTACGCCGCTGCTCAACTCGCGTCGGCGACGCGGTCGCGCGGGTGCAGGACGAGCTCCACGACGCCGGTCCCGAGCGGGCGCACGAGGTCAGCCCGAAGGCGGTTCGCGCGCAGCTTCTGCCGGAGGCGCACCATTGCGACGTCGAACCTGCGGCGCAGCGAGGCACGGTCCGGTTCCTGCCAGACCTCACGCGCGAGGATCTCCCAGTCTGCGGCGCCGCCGAGGAGGACGAGCTCGCACACGATGCGCGCGGGCTTGCCAATGAGCGTCACGGGCGGCTGTTGCCCGCGTCGGATGACCACGAAGTCGTAGTTGGTCTCAATGATGAGCGGCTCGAGATCGAGGGCCGGACCAATCGTCGTCGCGCCACCAGCCAAGGCGAGCACCATCAGCGAAGTGCGCAACTCGACGCCATCGACCATGAAGCTCTCGCCGTCGCGCAGCGGGCGCGCCGTGGTCTGGCCGGCGAGGCGCAGGTTCCACTCGGCGCCGTTGGACCAGATCCACCCGACCGCGTCCGCGCGGTACTGGGGGCGGATTTGCAGACGCGGACGGGTCACGATGGTGCACGACGCCGGCAGCGCCTGCCGCGGTAGGCCGTCGCCCTCGATGGCGAGGACCGCGCCTGGGAGCTGGACGCGCTCGACGCGGACGACATCGCGCGGGGTCAGGTGCACCTCGCCACCGGGGATGAGAGGGGCGTCATTCACGAGCACGCCGTCGAGCGCCAGCCGGCCGCGTAACGCGAGGAGGCGGAAGGCGCCAGAGCGCAGGCTGACGAGGGCGTGGGCCTCGCTGATCCCGGGCTCGTCGATGTGGACGGCGCAGGATCCCAGGCGCCCGATGATGTCACCGTGGCTGGCGAGGACGACCTGGCCGTTCGGCAAGCGCAGCGCAACGCCGGCGAGGAACTCCTCGCTCTCGCTGTTGTCGCGGTCGTCGGGTGGCGTTGGCGACTGGTTGTCCATCGTTCACATGTACATGGTTCGGGGGTGATGGGCAACGACCGGATGAGCCCCGAGTCGGAGGTCGCGCCACTCAGCATCCACACATATCACAGCAACTACTTTTGCGCCCTGCCGATACCCAAGCTCCAGGTTCGGGACTCAGTCTGGTCGTCCCGCGTCGCCAGAGGTTAGGAACTCGTAGACCTCATCGGGCGCCATATTCCGCGGGATCTTGGCGTCGGCCGCGCTCGCGGCGGCCTCCACGACCGCCTTCATCTCGGCCAGCGACCGGGCGCCCACGACCTTCAGGCCGTTCACGAAGGTGGTGGGAGTGCCGGTTGTTTTAACCCTGTCAGCGAGGTCAGCGTCGGCCTTGAGACGGGCCGCGATATCAGGCGATTGCAGGCACGTGCGGAACTCTTTGGGATCTAGGCCACCTTTTTTAGCCATCTTGACGAGGCTCTCGGTCGGCAGGTCCTCGGTCGGGGCGGCCATCAGCGCCTTGTGCAGGCGCTCGAAGAAGGTCTGGCCGGCGTCGCGGGCGCAGAGGGCCGCCGCCGCGGCCGCGGGGGCGTTGCGATGAAAGGCAAGCGGGCGCTGCTTTATCACGACACGGACTCGGGTCGGGTTGGCTTTGCGGAGGTCCCCAAGGGTCTCATCGTATTTGCGGCAGAAAGGGCACATATAGTCGGTGAAGACGATGAAGGTCACGGGCGCGTGGGTCCGCCCCAGGATTCCGTCGCGCTTCACGTCGACGGGGACCCGGATGCGGGCCGGTGAGTCTTCGGTCTTCTGCGGGCTCTCGGGCGTGGCTACACCGAATTGGCGAGTGGGCAAGGTCCCTTCGTAGAGATATCCCGCGAGCTGGGCGTTGTTTGCGCGCGTGCGTGCGGCCGCGTCAGAACCGTCGCGTCTCATCGCCTCTTCCTCTGCATCGATCACTCCCGAAAACTTTTCAATGGGTTGGGCGCCAGTGATGCGCTGCCCGTTTATGAAGAAGGTCGGCGTCCCCGCGACGTCGAGGGCCTCAGAGGCCGCGGTGTCGCGGGCGACCAGAGCCGCTAAGGTCGGGTCGCGGAGATCGTGCTGGAATCGTTTGATATCAAGCATTGCGACTCTGGCATGGTTGACAAAGTCGGAGTCCTCCATCGTCTGTCGATCGGCCAGGATGGCCCGAATCATCGGGACGCGGGCCCTTGGCTCGGGACCGCTTGCGCGGTGGTCGGTCGTACCGAATTGCCGCAGCGGATACTTGCACCACTTAGAAGTTCCGGGGCGAGATCGTCAAATACGCTATCACTCAAGCTCGGGCGGCGCCGGCAGGGTCAAGCGCTGGGTCCAGCCGGGGCCGCGGCGCTTGTCTTTCGTGGCCTCGACCGTGAGGGTGAAGCGTGGCTGGCCGGAGTCGTCGGGAGGCGCGGGGGCGCGTCGAATCGAGAGGTGGAGGCCGACGATAGAGCCGAGGCTCTCGCTGCCCTGGGCCTTGTCCGTCAGGATGATGAGGGCGCTGTCGGCTTTTTTGGCGAGGCCGACGAGGCGGGACAGGAGGGGCTGCGGGAGCTGGGCGGCCCGGGGGAGCGCGCTGGTGAGGTCGATGACGACGACGCCGAAAGCCTGCGAGCGCAGAAGGTGTGAGGCCGCGCGCCCGGCCATCAGCGGGTCGGGCGCCGTGATGACCGGCAGGGCCGCGAGGTCGAGGCCGAGGGCGGCGGCGTCTGGGGCGTAAAAAAAGGTCGCCGCGAGGGTGATGTAGGCGCAGTTTTCGCCGGCGAGCTGGGCGTCGAGCAGGAGATGGGCCGCGGCTGACAGGGCCCCCTGGTGTGCGGTGGCGGAGATCTCGACGAGCTTGCCGCGAAAGGCTGGCAGGCAGAAGAGATCGTTATCGGGCGCGAGGTCGCCGTGATCGGAAGGCAGGAGGCCGGGTATGAGGGCGCGCAGCGCGTGCAGGCGGTCGGCGGGGGCTTGTACGAGGGGCTGAGGCATAGGGGGACTCCTAGATTCGTGGCCGATGCTGAACGTCTGTACAGTGTTTTGGCGACGGGGGCAAGGTCTCAGCGTCGGTCGACTGCGTGATAGGTGTCTGTGAGGGCTTGCGGTTCCTCGCCGCACGGTGGAAAATACATCCCATGGAAGACGACAAATGGGTGGGTCGGGAGCTCCGGCCGGGTGACAGAGACGCGATTGGTAAGCTGCTGGAGCGGGCGCCGCTTGATGAGTCCCTTATGGTTCAGGCCGCTTTCGACCGGAACGAGGCCTTTAAGGGCTGGTGGTACGGGGGCCTCCGCAACGGCACCGCGCTTGAAGCGGTCATGGCCATCGATAACCACACGGCGCAGATCTATGCCCGCACCGACGCGGCTGCGCGCGGCATGGGCTACGAGCTGTTTCAGCAGCAAAAACGTATGGGGCCAGGCCTTCAGACCCATCGCCACCAGCTCATCGGCGAGCTTAAAACTATCAGCAATATCTGGCACTTCGTCAAGGACCTGCCGACGCGGAAGCCGATAAGCGACCGCACCTGCGCGATGCACGAGGCGACCGAGCGTATCGACAAGTGTCCCTCAAGTCGCGTCGAGTTCGGAGTTGCAGTTGAAAGCGATATGCGCGTCATCTTCGATATGACGGCCGAGTCTATCACCGAACAAATTCAAGTAGATCCTCGCAAGGTTGGCCGCGACGCTCACTGGGCCCGCTGCGAGCGGCTCGTGCAGAAGGGCCTTCAGCTGATCGGCCGCGACGAGGGGCGCCCCTTCTTCGTGGCCGAGCTCGCGAAGCAGACGCGCGACGTCATCATGCTCGACAAGATCTACGTCCCGATGCAGTTCCGCTCGCGCACCCGCCTCATCGCCGGCGCCATGTGGCACGCGGCCGGCTTGGCCGAGCGCCTCGGTGGGCGGCGTCTCTTCGCCTTCACAACCGACCTGGCGCTTACCGAAGCCGCCGTCCAAGCCGGCTGGAGCAACGGCACCACCTATCGCTGGGCCATCGCCCTCGGGTAGGACGCTGAAAAAGGCCGAATAGCTGCGTCGACGTTTGGTGGGCGCGCTAGGGGACGAGTCCCCCTAGCGGCAGGTAGTGCCTGAATTTACGGGTGTTTCTGGCTCGTTAGCGCGGGAGGGGGACGAGCCCCTCCCCTACGATCTGTCCCCGGGCTTACTCGACGCGGATGACGCGGACTGGGGTGCGGGCTTTTAGCTCGTAGACGTCGGTGCGGCGGTCGTAGAGGGGGCGGGTGCTGCCCGACTCGCGGTTATTGACGAGGGTGCTGAGGTCTAGATCCGCGACGACGACCGTCTCGATGTTCGGGTCGGCCTTTCCGGCCTCGCCGTTTGGCGGGAAGCCATAGTCGCTCGGGGTGTAGACCGCAGACTCCGCGTAATTTAAAAGATATCCGGTGTTCTTGATAGTGCCGGCGTTGCCCGAGGTCACGACGTACATCGCGTTCTCGATGGCTCGTGCCCGCGCGCAGAAGCTGACGCGGTTGTGGCCCTTGCGGTCGTCTGTCGAGTAAGGCACGAACAGGATCTCTGCGCCCGCCAGGGTCAAGAGGCGGCTTGGCTCCGGGAACTCGACGTCGTAGCAGACCTGGATGGCGATGCGCGCGTGCGGGGTGTCGAACACCGTCAGGCCCTGGCCGGGGCGCATATTCCATGACGACCTCTCGCCCGGCGTCGGGTGCAGCTTGTCCTGGGTATAGACATGCCCCGTGGGCGTAAACATGTGGGCGACGTTGAAGACCTGGTCATCCCGAATCACGGGGTGCGAGCCGGCGATGACAAAGAGGCCGTAGCGCACAGCGAGGGACTTAAAGAGCGCGATGTACTGGTCCGTGTACCCAGCCAGGGCCCGGATCTCTTCGAGATCGGTCAGCTCTGGTGGCAAGAGGTTTAAGAGCTGAGACGTGAACATCTCGGGTAGCAACAGGAAGTGGCCGTGATACGCGTCCGCTGTCTGCACGAAGAATTCAGTCGTCCTCTCGAACTCTTCCCACGACTTGATGTCTCGCAGCAGATACTGCGCCGTGCAGACCCGCACCTTGCGCGAGGTGCCCACCGGGCCGCCGCCGTAGGTGACCTTCCGGCGCTCGGGCTTGAATTTGTCATTCGTCATCTCGAGCACGGTGCAGATGTTGAGGCTGGAATTGTCGATGACATAATCCATCAACAGCCGGACGACATCGTACCCGGCAGACAGGTGGGCGTTGAGCGACGAGTCTTTGAGGCGACCCGCTTTCACGGCCGCGACATATTCCTTCGGCGTGTGAGTGCCAGCGTGGTCCTTATAGCCCGGGATCCGTCCGTATGCCACCATCCGGCGTAGATTGTGGCGCAGCATTAGCTTGCGCCGCGCCGAATAGAGCTTCTTTGACACACCGGCGCCGCGGTATTTTGGCAATACACCGATATCTGCGCCATAGAGCGTGTCGGCCGTCGGCGTGTGGGTCGCAAAAGTCCCAGACCCCGTGATTTCATTGTAACGGTAATCGTCTGGCAGGTTGTCGAGCTGGATAATGAGCGACGTGGCATAACCGACGATAACGCCGTCGATCATCGCGAGGAACTGCCCCTCGGGGAAAGCGTTGAGTTGCAGCTCGAGGTGCCGCGACTCGTAGTGGCCGTCTTCCGCGGTGTAATCGGGGTAAACGTCCTTTTGGACCATCAACAGCGCGGGGATGTCCGCCAGAGTCCAGTTGCGGATCGTGACCTTAGGCTTGTCTTTCTTAACCTGATCTGCGGGCTTGCTACTCATCGGGCTGTCCTTATTAGGTCGTCATTTTACGGTTGATCGCGTGCCCCCCTATCGGGCGCAATCAACCTCGCCCAGCAAGGGAGGCCGCGCGCGCCGCGAGGTCGCTGCGGAGCTCGTCAGTGTCGTCCGGGTGAATGGGCGTCGCTTGGATGCGCGCCGTCCCATCTCCCAAGGCCTCGACGCTGATCGGAGCCGCCGCGTCGACGTACGCCGACAGATAGACTTGGTCAAGGAGATCTGCTTGGGCCCGATGTGCGTCTGCGTCGTGCCTCACCCGCACGACCACGGCCGTCGGCAGCGACCGGCGGCCATTGCTGGTGATGATGCGCCCGGAAGCCAGCGTCCGCGCGGGCACGTCCACGAGGGCGCCGTCGGGCGTCTGCAGGCGGACTCGCGTCAGGTTGATGTCTACCACGCGACCCGCGACGGTGTCGGTCGCCACGGGGTCGCCGATTGTGAACGGGCGCCGCATCGCGATCGCCACACCGCCAACAATATCGCGAAGATAGGCGTTCCCGACGGTGGCGATGATGATCATGCCGCCTCCAAGGAGGGCCGCTGAGGTCAAGGAGCGACCTATCTCGAGAGGGCCCAAGGCGAGGATGATCACCGTGAGGGCCAAAAAGAGCCTCAGAATCGGCACCGAGTGCGCGAGGCGTCGCCGCGGGTCGAGCCCCGAGGCCCAGAGAAAGCTCAGCGTGCGCGACCAGGTTGCCGCCAACACCCAAGCGATGGCCCCGCCAAGTACAAGCAGAAACAGGGTCTCGACGAGAGGCCACGCGAAGAGGTTTTGGCTGCCCGTCTCGGCGTGCGCCTTCGCGATGGCTTTAAAGGGCGTGGCCAAGAAGGTCGTGAACGGGTTCTCGGCGCCTTCATCTAAGGCGCCGAAGCGAGTCGTCACCGCGGACTGGATCAGCTGAGCTATCATCGCGCCCTCCCCGTCCGGCGGTCGCCGACAAGCTCGTTTCGGGCCAAGAGCAGATCCCGCGCGCGGCGCCATGCATAGGGCAGCACCCGGACGCGATCCCCCTCGCCCACGGGCACCACCAGCCCAGCACCCAGCAGCAGGGCGCGAGCGGCGGCGATGCGCCCTGGGGAAAACAGCAAGGCTTCGCGCGCTTCCTGTGCCGTCAGAGTCCCCGAGATGATCACCGCGGCCAAGAGGCGATGGGCGTCCCGACCTAGCTGGTCAAACCAGCCCAGCGACGGCGTCCGCGGGTGGTCCGGCCTCACGTTGTCGATCCCGACGTCTTCGATCGCGTTGATAAAGAGGTTCAAGGTGTCTCGAATGCTGCCACCGCTGAGGCGCACGAGGCGCGTGAGGAAGCGACCCCGGAGCTCGTCCGTGGTAGGTCGCCGCCGGCGAAACATCGCGCGCAAGAACGACTCGGAGCCCTCGGGGGTCTCAGGCCAGACGATGTCGAAGCCGGAGAGGCGGCAGCGGGTCTCGAGCAAGGTCCCGAGCTGCGTCGCCGTCTGAGGCTCTAGGCGCACATGGTCGGTGAAGAACGCTGGGATATCCGTCAGGTGCTCAAGCAGGCGCGCGGCCGGCTCTTGAATCGTCCCGACCCAGAACGTCGTCCCGCGGGTCGCCGCGATAAGCGCGAGCAGCGACCGCATGAGGGCCACACCCGACGCGTGGCGCACGAAGATCTGTTCCAGACCGTCAAGGAGGATCACCCGGTCCGAGGTCCCGAGAGCCCGCTCAAGCGCCCTAAAAGTGCGCGTGCCGGGTGATTTGATTTGACTACCAATGGCTTCGCAGAGGGCGGTCTCCGTGCGGTGCTCTGGTCCGAGGGTGAGGTCAATGAGGCGCCGACCCGCGACCTGTCGCAGCGTGACGCGCGCCATGCTGGTCTTGCCTGAGCCCGAGTCGCCGCGCACGAGGACAGCGGTCGGTGTGCCGGCACTGAAACGCGCGAACGCGTCGCTGAGGGCCTTGACCTCTTTATCGACCCCGCACAGGAGGTGCGTCGTGTCGGCGGTCCCCGGTGTGAATAGACGCGCCAAGACGAAAGGCATCCGCGAGAGCTGCTCTTGCGAGGGCTTGAGCTTATTGACATCGGCCGCCATCCTCGTGGGATCCACCAGCTCGGTGCCCGTCTGCAGGCGCGCGCGGCGGACGAGGTCGCTGCCAATGACGGCCCGGTATCGCGCGACCCACCAGCCAGTGACAAGGTTCCACGCGCGCTCGAAGAAGTGGATGACCTGCAGCACGCGTCTCTTGAACGCGGCGCCGCCAGACGTCGGGCCCTCGTCCTGCTCGCCCGGCTCGCCGAGGACGCGCTGGTAGATGCGCTGGAAGGTGTCCTCAACCGAGGCCAGGATGCTGCGCGGGATGGTCTCAAGGTCGGTCGCGGCACGCGTGCGGATGTCGTGCATGGCCGTGATGGCCCGGTCCAGCGTGTGCGTCGCCATCGCCTTGGCGCGGCCCGCGAGTGACTCTTTGTGGCCGTCGTCACGGGCCGCCAGCTCGTCGAGGCCCGCGATGAGCCCGACGGTCGTCGAGCCGACGATCTCGGTCACCCGCTGCGCGACACGGACGACGATGTCCTCGTCCTCAGCCCGTGTCTCAGCGAGGCTCCAGTTCAGCTCGGATGATACAAAGCGTGCGACGATTGATGCGACGTTCTTCTCGTCGCCGGTGACGTCTGAAGGGCGCGTCGTGGGGGTAATTTTAAAGCCCACGGGTGCGACTATGATCGTCGCGGGTAAGTCCGGGATCACCGCGCCGAACGAGCCTTCCAACGAACGCAAGGCCGCCATCCCCTCGTTCGTCCGGAGCTCGCCGATAGCGGGCAGGACTTGTTCCGTCGCGAGGGTATCGAGATCCGCGACGATGGCGGCGATGGCTTCGCGTGAGGGCGTGGGGTCGAGCCCGGCCGGGACGCTACGGAGGCGGGTTCGTGTGTCCTCAAGGGCTTTTAGGAGCTGGTCGGCCTGGCCGAGCAGGGCATCGCGTCGAGCCCGATTCCACGAATCGATGGCGGCCGCGCTATTCGCGAGAATTCCATTTTCAGAAGCAATCAATTTTTCGCGTAGGGCCGCGCGGGCCGCGAGGCGGCCAACTGCTCGGTCCCACGCGATGCCGTCCGTCTCGAGCCGCCCCATCGAGCGATCCACTTCACGCGCGACGTCGGCATATACGGTTGGGCCCGCAGCTGCGCGGGGCGTGCCAGCGAGATCCAGGGCCCGAGCTAGGGCCCCGACGGTCGCGTGAACCCGCGCCTCGAAATGCTCAAGCGCCTCTTGGGCCCACGTGCGGATATGCATATGGTCGCTTGGCAGCGTAGGGGCGTCGTGGTGGCTGCGTGCGTCGCGCTGGCCTTCGTCGAGGGCGTCAAGGCGGTTGAGCTCGGCGCGCCCGAGGTCGTCGAGCACGACCGCCAAGGCCTCGGTGATGTCCCGTTCAATGTGCGCTCGCACGAGGGAACGCAGCCCCACGGTGCGCCTCCGTTTTCCAAAAATGCGCCCGAGTTTGGCGACGGCGACGGCGACGGCGGAGCCGAGACCGCCCGTCGATACCAAGTGTTCGTCGCGGATAGGCAGCTGAATTGTGAGGGGTAGCTCGATGAGGGTGTCGCGTAGTTCGCGCGCGGCCCGGCGTAACCCGGCGGCGTATGGGGTCAGCGCGATAGGTTCGAGGGCGTCCGGTCCCTCGCGGGCATCGGCGGCCTGCTCCCATGATGTCACGACGCCCTCAACGGCGCGCTGTGCGATGTGGGCGACCGCGACTCGGACCTTCTCATGGAGCTCGGCGGCGGGGTCGTCGAGGGCGATGGTCACTTCGGCGGCGAGGGCTCGGAAGGCCGCCGTCGAGCGCGCTTCGCCCGTCGCGGCGGAGGCGGCGCCGGTCTCTTTGGCCAAGACGTCTTCGCCCTTTTTAAGGCCGATGCGCAGCAGTACGGGGCCAATCAAGAGGTTGAGCGCGATGAGGGCGAATCCGACCTGTTGCAGCGGCTCTTTCAGTGTCGGCATCTGCTCGATGGCGAGGCCCAACAGCACCAGCGCGACGCCCGCTTGGCTGATTAGGCCGAGCCAGAGGGCGTTTGTGTATTCCGGCTTTTCACCAGCGAGGCGGCCGCCAAATCGTGTCGCGAAATACATCACCCCGAGGCGCACCACAAAGAGCGACGCGGCGATAGGCAGCACGGCGATGGTCGCCTCGAGCTCGAGCCCGGCGGCCTCCGTCGTAAAGAAGATGACGAAGACCGGCAGCGCCAGCAGCGCCAGAGGCTTGTGGAGATCGTGGCCATACGTCGAGAAGTTTCCGACGACAAAGCCCGCCGCGATAAAGACCAGAAGAGGTTTGAGGTGAATATGAAGTTCGTGGGTGAACCACGAATCGATCGGGTGGATTCCGTACGCGAGGGCGAGCAACATCAGGATGTTTTCCCACCGCACCCAGCGCATCCACGCGACGAGGAGCCATCCGACGGCGACGCCGACGATGACGCTAACAACGATCGTCTTGAGGAGGTCCACAAGGATCGCGCCGTCAAAGTCGGCGCCTGTGGCGAGCGGACTCCCGAGCGCGATCGCGAGGCCGAGCATGATGACCATCACCACGTCTTTAAAGACCGCGAAGCCAAGCACGAGGTCGGCGGTCTTGCCCTTGGCGCCCGTCTCGCTGATGACCGCCACGGACACGGCGGGAGAGGTGCCCACGCTAATCGCGCCGAGCACGAGGCCGACCGCGATAAGGGTTGGCAGGCTCTCGACGCCCGGAATCGGGAAGATGGTCGAGCCGAGCAGGACGACGGCGCCCCCCACGAAGATCCATGACATCGGGATCTTAAAGAGGATAATACTGCCGATGGTTTTCTTGAAGCGCTTCATCGCGTCCAGCGACAGCTCAAGTCCAGCTTCGAGCGCGATCAGTGCGAGGGCCAGGCTCTTAAAGACGGACATGTCCGCGACGGCCTCCGCCGGCAAAAGCGGTGTGATGCCCATGAGGCCAGCGGCGGATGGGCCAAGGCCGATACCAGCGAGGATATATCCGGTGACGCGCGGCAAGCCGACCGACGAGGCGAGCTCGGCCATCGCATAGGCCGCGAGCACGACAAAGCCGACGGCGGCGAAGGTCACCGCGTCCGAGACGTCGTCCCGGGCACCTGACTTGAGCTCGAGCATGGCGGCCATCGCCGCGATGAGGAGGGACAAGACAAAGAGACCGCGCAGCGGAACCGCGAAACGGTTGCGGGGCGGCATGGGGTTTGGGGCGCTCAATGGGCACCTTCTTGAGTCGGCGTGACGGTGGGCTCAGCGACAAGACCTGTGTCGATCTCGCCCTCAGAGAGCGCGAGGTCTTCCGGTCGGCGCCCTGTCTCGCCCGCGTTCTGGAGCACGGTGCGGAGCGTGGCTGAGAACCAGAGCTCGTTCGCGACGGCGGACACGAGCAGAGTCGTGAGCACGAGCGCGGACAGGGTCGAGTGCGGCGTCACGTGCACGTAGTCGACGGCCAAGGCGACGACGACGGCCCCTTGGCCCAAAAAGGCGTTGCCGGGCCGTGGCATGTCTCGGTCGATGGCAACCCCGGACGCGCGGACGGCGACGCGTGCGCCAACGCCGAGGGAGAGGGCGCGTAGGAGCACGAAGCCCGCGGGGACAAGCCACAAGAGGCCGGGGATGGGCTCCCAGCTGGCCCCGGCGAGCACCAGCAGCACGGCGAAGACTGGCCGCCTTAGGCGCGAGTCGGCAACCAAGAGGGTTTTGGCGGCGGGTGAGAGATTCGCGAGGGTGATGCCGGCGACGAGATTCACGAAGAGTGGTGAAAAGTCTAGGGCCTCAGCTATTCCGCTGCCTAGCGCGACGATGCCGATCGTTGCGACAAATAGCTTCTTGTGATCGCGCTCCTGCCCGACGAAGACGAAGAAGATAAAGCCGATCGCGATACCGGCGGCCAGCTCAATGCCCATCCACGCGAGGTACCCGAGGGGCTCAGAGTTGGTCGCGACGCCGCGCTGGACCGCCAAAGCGAGCCCGAACCCGAGGACAGAGACGATCCGCATGGTCTGTGCGGCGCCGGGCAGGAGGCGGCTGACCGGGCCGTCTGCGCGGGCGTGGTAGATACCCCCGCGGATGGTCTCGACGGCCACGCAAGTGGCCCCAAGCGCGAGGGTCGCGCAGGCGCCGATGAGGGCCGAGTCGGAGGGGTCGCCGAGGTCGATGATCGTGTACCGAAAGACGACCCAGGTCACGGCGCCCGTGATCGCGGCGGTGATAACGGCGGTCGCGAGTCCAAAACGCACGGCCCCCTTGGCGCGGCGGTCAATGGACCGAAAAGACAGCGGGAGTCCGACTAAGAAGCCGACGAAGCCGGTCACGACGGCCAGCAGCGGCTCGAGGCTGGCGAGGTGGTCGCCGCTCAAGAAACCGAGCACCATCGGACCCACGAGGATCCCGATGAGCGCGTATTCGAGGCTGGCGAGGATGTTGGAACGTTCGCCGAGCAATCGCGTCTCGAGCTTTGTGGCGCCGAAAGCGAAGGTCAACACGAGGATAAGGATGAGAGGGGCGTCCATGAGGCGCGGAGTTTCCCCCAAAAGCAGCGAGGGCGCAACGCTAGACCGCGGTCGCGCTCCAACGGCGGTGTTTGCGCCTATCAAACGCGACGGCGTGGGCGCCGAGCCCCACGGTCCGAGTCACGCGCGCGCCAGGTGTGACTAGTTCGCAGGTCGCCCGACTGACAACGGCGTTGCCTTGTCGCGACTCCGTTGATATTGAACGGCCCGGCGCGACTTCGGCGCCGGACCACCGAAGCCACCACGAGGCAGCCCCATGGCACGTATCGAGAGCCGGATTGACACCTCCTCCGAGGAATTCGCGAATCACCGCGCGCAGATGCAGCTGCTCGTCGACGAGCTGGCGGCCAAAAAGGCGCGGGTCCACGCCGGCGGCAGCGGTACAGCGCGTCAGGAGGAGCTGGGCAAGCTGTCGGTGCGCGATCGGATAGCCCTCTTGCTAGACCCCGGGACCTCGCTGCTTGAGCTCGGCGGGCTCGCGGCTGAGGGCATGTACAAAGACGCGGCGCCCGGCGCTGGCGTCGTCACTGGGATCGGCCTCGTCGAGGGCACCGAGTGCATGATCGTCGCCAACGACGCCTCGGTGAAGGGCGGGACCTACTTCCCGATGACGGTCAAAAAGCACCTGCGTGCCCAAGAGATCGCGCTCGAGAATCGCCTGCCCTGCATCTACCTGGTCGACTCGGGCGGCGCCTTCTTGCCCCTGCAGGCCGAGGTCTTCCCGGATCGCGACCATTTTGGGCGCATCTTCTATCACCAGGCACTGCTTTCTGCTGCAAATATTCCGCAGGTGGCCTGCGTCCTCGGGTCCTGCACGGCCGGCGGCGCCTACGTCCCCGCGATGAGCGATGAGACCATCATCGTGAAAGACCAGGGGACCATCTTCTTGGGGGGCCCTCCCCTCGTGCGCGCCGCGACCGGCGAGATCGTCACCGCGGAAGAGCTAGGCGGGGCCGACGTCCACGCGCGCCACTCGGGCGTGGCCGACCACTACGCCATCGATGACGCCGACGCGATCGCCAAGATCCGGCGCATCGTGACGACCTTCAATCGCAAGAAGACCCTTGAGTTCAAGATGGGTTCGGGGGCCGAGCCCCTCTATGACGCGTCCGAACTCTACGGGGTCGTACCGGCAAATCTTCGCACGCCCTACGACGTACGCGAGGTAATCGCGCGTATCGTCGATGGCAGCGAATTTGATGAATTCAAAGAACTCTACGCGCCGACCATAGTGACGGGTTTCGCGCATATTCACGGCTTTCCCGTCGGTATCATCGCCAATAATGGCGTGCTCTTTTCGGAGTCGGCCCTCAAGGGCGCACACTTCATCGAGCTGTGCTGTCTGCGCAAGATCCCCTTGGTGTTCCTACAGAATATCAGCGGCTTCATGGTCGGCCGCGAATATGAGAGGCGCGGCATCGCCAAGGACGGCGCCAAGCTGGTTCATGCGGTCGCGACGGCCAACGTGCCGAAGTTTACGGTGCTCATCGGTGGCAGCTTCGGCGCCGGCAACTACGGCATGTGCGGGCGCGCCTATCAGCCTAGGTTCCTGTTTTCATGGCCGAACTCGCGCATCTCGGTCATGGGCGGCGAGCAGGCGGCCGACGTCCTCGCGACCGTCAAGGACGACCAGCTCGAGCGCCGCGGCCAGTCCTGGACCGCGGAAGAGCGCGCCGAGTTCCGCCAGCCTATCCTCGACAAGTACGAGGTCGAGGGCAGCCCTTACTACGCCTCCGCGCGCCTCTGGGACGACGGCATCATCGACCCCGCAGAGACCCGCTCGGTCCTTGGTTTGGCTATCTCCGCGACCGCCAACGCGCCTATTGGCGAGTGGCGACCCGGCGTCTTCCGGATGTAGGCCCGGCGCCTCGCGCCAGCGCCATAGCTAGTTTCTGTTCCATATAGTTTCGGAGGGCCCCATGTCAGAAGTGCTTCGCGTAGAGCGCCACGGTCGCGTGGCCGAGGTCGTGCTCAACCGACCCGAAGTCAGGAACGCCTTTAACGGCGCCCTCATGAGCGATCTCATCGAGGCCTTCGAGGGGCTCGGCCAAGAAGACGGTGTCCACGTCATCGTCCTTCGCGGCGAGGGGAAGTCCTTTTGCGCCGGCGCCGACCTCAACTGGATGAAGGAGACCGCGGCTTGGGGCCAGGCCGAGAACGAGGCTGACGCTAAGCGCTTAGCCGGCCTCTTTGAGACGATCGACGCCTGCCCGAAGCCGGTCGTCGGCCAGATCCATGGCGCGGCGCGGGGCGGTGGCGTGGGCCTCGTCGCCGTCTGCGACATCCCTATCGCCTCGGCCGACGCGTCCTTCGCGTTCTCGGAGGTGCGCCTTGGCCTCGCACCCGCAGTGATTTCGCCCTACTGCGTGCGGAAGATCGGCGTGCCCAATGCGCGCGAGTGGTTCATCACCGGCGCGTCGTTTGGTGCCGCCGAGGCGCTGAAGATGGGCCTCGTGCAATACGTCGAGCCCGACCATGCTGCGCTTCGGGCCCGCGTTGAGGCCACGGTCGCCGAGATTCTAAAGGGGGGCCCGCGGGCCATTGCCGCATGCAAGATGCTGGCCCGCACAGTCACTCGCCTCGCAGACGCCGAGGCACTCGACAAGACCCTCGACATGACATCGAACCTCATCGCCGGGTTACGCTCTAGCCCCGAGGCCTCCGAGGGCATGCGCGCCTTTTTGGCGAAAGACTCACCGTCATGGATGAAATGATGACCGCACAACCGCTCAAGATCACAAAGCTCCTCATCGCGAATCGCGGCGAGATCGCCTGCCGCATCGCCGCGACCTGCCGCGCGATGGGCATCAAGACCGTGGCCGTCGTCTCCGAGGCCGACACGACCTCGCTGCACGCCCGCTCCTGCGACGAGGTCGTTCTGTTGGGCCCGGCGGCTGCCAATGAGAGCTACCTCCGCGCCGAGCTCATCCTAAAGGCGGCACAGGACACGGGGGCCGACGCCGTCCATCCGGGCTACGGATTTCTCTCTGAGAACACGACCTTCGCCCGCGCCGTCATGGCCGCTGGTCTTATCTGGGTCGGGCCTCCACCTGAAGCCATCGACTCGATGGGCTCGAAGATCGCCGCGCGCATCACCATGCAGGCGGCTGGTGTGCCGGTCGTCCCCGGCATTCACAGCGCTGGTCAGGGCATCGAGGGCCTCATCGCGGCCGGCGCCGAGATTGGCTATCCGTTGCTAGTCAAAGCAGCTTCCGGCGGAGGAGGCAAGGGCATGCGCTCGGTCTTCGCCGCCAGCGAGCTGGTCGAGGCCATCGAGGCCGCCCAGCGTGAGGCTTTGGCGGCCTTTGGCGACGGCGATGTGTATCTCGAGAAGTTGCTGATCAAGCCACGGCACGTGGAGATTCAGGTCTTCGCGGACATGCACGGGACCACCACCTTCCTCGGCGAGCGCGAGTGTTCGATTCAGCGCCGCCACCAAAAGGTCCTTGAAGAGGCCCCCTCGCCTTTCTTGTCCCCCGAGCTGCGCGCCGCCATGGGCGAGGCTGCCGTCGCCGCGGCCCGCGCGGTCGGCTATGTGGGCGCCGGCACAGTGGAATTCATGGTCGACGCCGACGGCGGCTTCTACTTCCTTGAGATGAATACGCGCCTCCAGGTCGAGCACCCCGTGACCGAGCTCATCACCGGGCTTGACATCGTGGCCTTGCAGTTGCGCACAGCCATGGGGCAGCCCCTGCCCTTTAAGGCCTGCCCCGAGCTGCGCGGCTGGGCCATGGAGGCTCGCCTCTACGCCGAAGACCCCGCCAATGGTTTTTTGCCAGCGACTGGGCGCCTCCTGCGCTTCCGGCTGCCGTCGATGCCGGGCGTGCGCCTCGATACGGGCTACGCCGAGGGTGACGAGATTATGGTCCACTACGACCCGATGATCGCAAAACTCATCACCTGGGGCGAGAGCCGCGAGGCCGCCCGCGAGCGCATGGTCGCAGCCCTGTCCGCGTGGGAGATCGCCGGCCTCGTGACGAACCAGGGCTTCCTGCACGCCCTGGCCGCGCACCCAAGCTACGCAAGCGGCGACACCCACACAGGGTTTATCGACGAGCACTGGCCCGGCGGGTACGAGAACCCCGAGGTCGACGAGGCCTTGCTGGTGGCCCTTGGCGTGGCGCAGGTCTTCGGCGGCTCGACACCGAACGCCAGCCCCTTCGCGGGAGGCGGGACGCAGCGCGGGCTCAGTGGCGGTGATGGCGTGGATCCGGTCGGCGTCTGGCGCCGCGTGGGACGGGGTGCAGCATGAAGACCTGGAAAGTTGGTACACAACAGTTCAAGATCGCCGGCCGCGCCCTGCAGGGCCCTGGCAATGATGGCCGCTTCCTCGTCGATATCGACGGGCGCGAGATCGAGGTCCTTGCCACAGCAATGGCCGATGGCCGTGTCGATATTCGCCTCCCCGACGGCCGCCGCGTGCTGGCCAGCGCGGTCGCGACGGGCACGTCCGTCTGGGTCAGCGGTCTCGGGGCCAACATCGAGGCCCGCGAGGTCACCCGCAGCGCCGGTGGCCACGAGGCCCAAGGCAGCCTTGAGGCACCCATGCCCGGCAAGGTCGTGCAGATTAGGGTCGCCGTCGGTGACCTCGTTGAAAAGGGCGCGACGCTAATGACGGTCGAGGCCATGAAGATGGAGCACGCCCTCAAAGCCCCGAAGCGCGGCATCGTCGTGTCGATCCCCGTGGCTGTGGGCGATTTAGTCTCGCCCGGCCGGCCCCTCGTGACCCTTGGAGATGCGCCCGAATGAACGCTCACGCACCGCTTCGCCCTATCTCCATCACCGAAGTCGGCGCTCGCGACGGCCTGCAGAATGAACGGACGGTGATCCCGACCGAGGCCAAGCAGGTCTTCATCGAGGCCCTGGTCGCTGCGGGGGCGCGACAGATCGAGGTCGGCAGCTTCGTGCACCCCAAGTGGGTACCGGCGATGGCCGACACCGAGGCCATCTTCCGTGACCTCAAGCGCGAAGAGGGCGTCACCTACCTCGGGCTCGTGCCGAACCTGCGCGGCTACGACCGCGCCGTCGCCGCCGGCTGTGACGCCATCGCGATCTTCACGGCCGCCAGCGAGGGTTTCGCCCACGCCAACATCAATATGACCATCGCCGACAGCCTCAAGGTCTTTCGCGAGATGAGCGTCCGCGCCAAGGCCGACGGCATCCGGATGCGGGGCTACGTCTCGACCATCTTCGCCTGCCCCTACGATGGGCCGACCAAGCCCGAGGCGGTCGTGCCAATTGTCGAAGAGCTGCTTGACCTTGGCTGCTACGAGGTCAGCCTCGGCGACACCATCGGCGTCGGCACCCAGGCCCACGTCGAGCGCCTCTCCGACGCCCTTCTGAAGTCCTTCCCGACCGATAAGCTGGTCTTTCACTTCCACGACACCTGGGGCATGGGCGTCGCCAACGTCGCCAAGGCCCTCGAGCTAGGCTGGTCCCGCTTTGACGCGTCCGCCGGCGGCCTCGGCGGCTGCCCCTTCGCCCGCAGCGCCACCGGCAACGTCGCGACCGAGGACGTCCTCTATCTATTGGACGCCCTCGGCTATGAGACCGGCTACGACCTCCAGTCCGTCATGAGGGCCGCGGCCGAGCTCGGGCGCTACCTCGACCACGGGCTGCCGTCGCGGGTCCACCGCGCGCTCGTCAGCGGGGCTGCGAGCCTCCTAAAACGCTGACGCGATCAGTCGTCAAACACGGTGATAATCCGCATAACTGATTGCATCTAAAAAAAGAAATCAGGTTGAACTCGTGCTTTGCGTGCGGCGGTCGCACCTTTGTTGGTGATGCGATAAAAAGTCGTTCCCCCGAGATTGACCGGCTAAGGAATGTTTGGCAACATCTCTTCGGCGGGCGATGCTCATCTTGAACACCGGCCGTTTCCCCACACAAGCTTGAGGTGTTCTCATGTTCTCATGTCGTTATGCGTTTGCATGATCACGATCGTGCCCACACGGGCTGAGGCGGATGACGACTCTCCGAATGATCCAGGTGCGACGGCATTGGTTTTGCGCGCAACTGGCGATCCAGATACGCGGATCCTGTCGGCACACCGCGAGGACCTCCGCTATCTCAACGACTCGATTCTACTTGTAAAATATCTTGACGCCAATGGTTCGCCAGCCGCGGTCGCAGCCAAATCTGACGGGAGCCTCCTCGCAGATCAGGGTGTCGCCCTCCGTCGCGCCGATGTCGAGCGCCGTTTTGAACTCTTCGGTGCCCTCGACGAGGAGCTTTGGGACTTGATGGTCGCGACCCCTGCCGACGTTCGGATTCCGGTCGGCATCTGGCTGCGATCCTATCAGCCCCCGGCGCGGCGTGAAGACCTCCTCGCCGACCCCTTCCTCGCGCAAATGAAGAAAGCCGAGCATGACGCCAGCATCGCGAGCAGCGCAAACGCACTCCTACGTGATTGGGCTGAGATCTCCACAGCCAGTCTCCGCATCGAAAAGGATGTCCCGGTAGCCTTTGGCGAGCTGTCGTATGACGAACTCGTCTCCATCGCGGACCACCCGGCGATCGCTCAGATCTATTGGGATAAAGTACCTGTTCCTCAATGGACGACCTATGTCGCGACCGTAAAGGCCGACATGACTGGGTATACAGGTATCGGAGAAAAAATCTGTATAATCGAGGGTCATGAGCCAAACACGCCGAATACACTTACAATTAACGGCCGGTTTTGTCCTGGGCTTGGGATCACCGACGACCACTCGCGTCAGGTAACAGGCGTTGTACGTTCAGGGATTTTTCCCTTTGGCACTGGGCGAGATGCGACGGTTGAACTCGCGGATTTCGGTTTGTGTAACTTTACAAACGCTAATCCGGGGATTGCGTGGTGCGCCACCCGTGGTGCAACAGTTTGGAACTGGAGTCACTCATGTAGCACTCTAGACAACCGAGTATTCGATTTCCATGCAAAAAACTGGCCTTACCCATTAATTGTTGCGGCGTCTGGAAATCAATTCAAAGGCGGACCCGAGAGCTGTATAAACAACTGCACTAGCGGTCGCCTTCCTGTGACTTGTTCTTCCTATAATGCACTCATCGTTGGTGGCGCAAATGACTGCGGGACAGGGAGTCGTTTCGATGACAGGATCTTCTGTGACGCGCGGGACCTGAACACGGACAACCGAGAGTTGCCACATCTTGTTGCGCCGGCATATAATATCACTGTGGAGGGAAGCCTCACCAGTGGAACCAGTTTCGCGGCACCAATGTTGACGGGTGTGGCGGCACAACTACAGCAACGTGCCGCTTTATTGGACTCCTGGCCCGAGGCTGCGAGAAGTATTATCATGGCAGGCGCCGACGAAGACGTTGACGGCGTTAGATTTAGCCGCCATGACGCAATAGATGATCGAGACGGGGCTGGGTTGCTTAATGCAGAGACATCTAGCGGTATCGCAGCACTATATACCGCGCCGGGTGCCGCGCCATCGCCAAAGGGCTGGTTCGGAGGCACACTGGCTAGTGTGAACGTGCCGGTGAATGGATGGTATGGCCCATTTCGGTCTTTCCATAACGTGGCGGGGGGAAGGCTTCGCTTTGTGCTGTCTTGGGATTCCACAGCCACATGCACCAACCCTTCCCTTGATACGGGTAGTTGTGCCTCCGACCAAATGGATGCGGACTTAGATCTTTATGTATTCCGCGATTTAGATGGCGCACTCATGGGTTCCTCGACAACCACTAATGATAGTTATGAATTTGTCGAGTTCCCAACAACAGCAGGCCATTCCTATTCGGCTTGGTTGTTGGTGCGAAGTTGGACGAATCCAGTCACCTATATCGGCGTCGCGTGGCGTCAGGGAGTATTTTCGCTATGATTAGAATGTTCTATACTTTAGTTGTAGTTGCAGCTGGCCTCATGACCCAAATTTCGTGTGCCGATTCTCCCAAGTGTGAGCCCGGGGGCGCGACTGATTGTGCCGAAACTAAGGCCGACGAAACGTCGGGTGACACATCAGCTTGTGCCGACGAACGGCGGTTTGGAGATTACAAAGAGTATGACGACTATTGTTGGAACCCGCCTGAGAAGTATTGTGCGCAAGGTGCCGGAATGGCGATCACACCTGCCTGCAATCCAGAGGGCACCCTTTGTTGCGAGTTTGGGTCGACCTGTATCCCGTGCGGTTGGTCCACTTGTAATAACAACCCAACCGCGGCTTGCCAACTGTTCCCGACTGATCTGGCGACATGCCAATCGGCGGCAGTCAAACCCGACATGGATGTAACCATTTGTTACGACGGGGTTGCGTCAGGCGATGTCGGCGATTGACGGCGTGAGCGCAGGCGGCCTCAAGGTGGCGCGCTAAAACGAACGCGACTTTGAGGGCGCCTCACGGCAAGACGCAGAGCCAATGGGGGCTGAAGGTGTTGTCGGGCAGAGCGAGGGCTGGTAGCTTTTGGCCATGCGAAGCTCATTTTGGATCGTAGCCTCATTCATCTCGGTTTTCTGCCTGTCGGCGTGCTCGGACCCGACGTCGGCGTCCGCGACAGACGTCGTGGATAGCGACGGCGCCGTACAGCCGGATACCAACGGCGCGGATGCCGTCTCTGATAGCGGCGAGACGGACGTCGTGGGCCAGCCTGATGCAGTCCCGGTCGATGTCGCGGCCGGCGACACGACGCCCAATGACGTGGCGGAAGCCGACACCGCAACCACCGACACTGCGACAGGGGACACAGCGGTCGCCGACACGTTGCCCACGGATGCGGTTGTCCTCGACGTCGCGTCGCTCGACGGGACGGCGGGCGACTCCAGCCAGTCACAAGCCCCAGTTCCGGCCGAGTATCACTACCCGGTTCGCACCCCCGCCAACCCGCATGGGGTGACCGTCGGCGTGACCTTCGACATGCCGATGGACCTCACGTCGCTGACAGCGAACACGGTCGACGCGGCCTGTTCTGGGGCTTTGCAGGTATCGTTCGATAATTTTGATACTTGCCTCAAGATGTTTGGTCATGCGACGCCCCACGCGGCGGACCCCAATCGCTACGAGCTTGTGTCGGCGGGCCTGCCTCCAAGCCGAGCGCCCCTCGCGCTGCGTATTGACGCCACAGTGAGGTCAGCGGCCGGTGTCGCGATGGGTTGGGTGTCGACGTCACCGGCGATCGCGGGGCCCTATCACCACACCATTATGGTGGATGGCACGAACGACTTCGCCGCCGACGAGGCGCTGACGACGTCAAGCGCCGGCCACTCGGCCTGGCTCGCGTGGGATGCCGACTATGTCTACCTCGGTTTTGAGAGCCCGGACCTCGCGGCGGATAATAATGAGACGTGGTTTTTTGCGTACGTCGGCGCACCCGGGGTGGCCGGCACACGCGAAGGTGTATTGTATAACACGCAATCACCCGCCCTGCCCTTTGATGCACGGCTGCATATCCAGTGGCGCGCCAATGATGACTATGGCGCTTCCCTCTCGTGGGTGGGATCCGGATGGGGCCCTGTGGACTTGGGCCTCGGCGTCGGCGCTGGAAACGTGGCGACGAACGGCGCCTACCTTGAGCTGCGCCTCCCCTTAAGCGCCCTCGGACTACCGACGGGCCTACGTCTGGTGATGGGGATGCTGCGCGAGCAAGGCTTCAATGAGGCGACCTGGGCCACCGTCCCGGCAGGCTCCGCGGCCGACGGCTATGACCCTGATTTCATGAACTTTATCTCGGCGAGCCTCTTCTATCGCAACGTCACCATCGAAGAGTGAGGCTGCTCCGCCACGCCCAATCACACCGACCAACCCCGTTCAGGCCTGCTCGCCGCCGTTGAGGACCTGCTTGAAGGCGTCCGCGAGGCGCTCAAGGGTGATGATGCCGGTGATGCGGTCTTGGTCGGTGATGATGGCCGCGTGGCATTGGGTCTCTTGCATCCGCATCAAGAGGGGCATCAGCGGTCCGTCCCCCTCGTGCGTGATGACGTTGCGGTCGACGAGGCTGCTGATGCCGGCGTTGATACCGCTGTCCTGGCCTTGGGCGGCGGCCATGATGATGGGCTTGCGGTGCACGATGCCGATGACGCGCTCGCCAAAGACGACGGGTAAGGCCTCGATGCCGCGGTTGCTGGCCATGACGACTAGGGCCTCGTCGACGCGGATGCCTGCGCTGATGTAGCCAGAGATCCGCTGCATGACCGTAAATATGCTTTGAGTTGATACCATTCCGTGCAGTAGCTGCTGCTTCTCTTCGGCCGCCCCGGCGGAGTAGATGAAGATCGCGATGATACCGATGAGCAGCTCGTGCTGCCACAGCGCGATGACGAAGCCGGCGGCCGCGATGACGCGCCCAATCCGAGCGGCCAGGCGTGTCGCCCGCATCGGGCCCACCTTCACTTGCAGCCCGGCGCGCAGCATCCGCCCACCGTCGAGGGGAAAGGCGGGCAACAAGTTAAAGAGCCCGAGCAATACGTTGACCTCAAAGAGGTCCTTCAGGATGTCGCTAGGCGCGAGTGTATAGGCAAGATAGACGATGCCGGCCAGCGCGAGGCTAGTCGCCGGCCCCATGCCCGCAATAATGAACTCCTCACGCGGCGAGTTGGGGCGGTCGTTGAGCATCGCCATGCCGCCGAGGGGCATCAGCATGATCTGGTTGGTCGAGACCCCAAAACGTCGCGCCACGAGGGCGTGGCCCAGCTCGTGGACAAGGACGCTGCCGAAGACCAACATCACGATGATGACGCCGCGGAGGCCCTCGGCCATGTCCGGGGCCAGCGCCATCCATAGGACGAGGAGGGCCACGAGGGACCAGTGCATCCGTATGGGGATGCCGAAGAGCTCGCCGATGCTGAACGTGCCTCTCATCATGGCGTTGATAGTGCGAACCCCGACCTGACAAGTCCAGCGCGAACCCCGAAAACGGGTCGCTGTGATCCTGGTGGCTTCCGCGGCCGACCGCGTTGGTCGGCGTTCGCGCCTGTGAGGCGAAACGCAAAGAGCCGACGCCCAGTGGGAGTCGGCTCTCGCGAGAGACCGTCAGCGGTGCCGTCTCGATCAGTCGTCGGCGACGTCGCCCGACATGCCGACGAACATGTAACCCGAACCCCGGACCGTCTTTAGGAGGCTGGGGTGGCGAGCGTCGTCGCCGAGCTTATTGCGCAGGCGGCTGACGTGGACGTCAACGGAGCGCTCGATGGCGGCGTCTACGCTGCCACCGGCTGCTTCGAGGAGCTGCTCGCGCGAGATAACCTTGCCGCGGCGCGCCACGAGGGCGTACAGGAGGTTAAACTCGTGGCTGGTGAGGTGCAGGTTGCGCCCGTCGCGGATCGCCGTGAGGCTGGCCGGCTCGAGCGAGAGGTCGTCGATGACGACCGTCTGACGCACAGGGCCGATGTGGCCGCGGAAGCGCCGCACAACCGCCAAGATACGCGAGACCATCTCGCGGGGCGAGAAGGGCTTCGTGATGTAGTCGTCCGCGCCGGCGTCAAAGCCGTTGAGGCGCGCGTCTTCGGCGCTGCGGGCCGACAGGATAATGATCGGGACGTCGCTCTTCTCGCGGACGGCCGCGCAGACGTCGAGCCCGTCGCGACCCGGCAGGCCGAGGTCGAGCAAGATGACGTCAAAGGTCCGCCGCGCGGCCTCACTGACGGCGTCGGGCCCCGTGCGTACCCAAGACGTCGTGATGCCACGGCGCTCAAGGTATTCGCGGGTTGCTTCGCCGGTTAGCTCGTCGTCTTCGACGAGGAGCGCGCTAATTCGCGCGTCAGCGATTGATGGTTCATCCTCACGTGTTTCGTTCTGCTTCGCTTTGCCGACCATTGACGGGCTCCTCTTATGTGACTGACTTTCTCGTCCCAAGACATTCACAAGGTTAGGACAACACAGAATGTTAGGCAACTCCCAGCTTAACAATTGCCGAAGCCGCCGCGTGTATTCCCTGAGTCATCAATTGAAAGTTATGTAAATACAACTCGTTGCGGAATGTCGGCCGCGTCGATTTCTTATCAAACCGGCGTGCGGGCGAAATCCCCCGCATTGTGGCCGCCGGGCCCGCGTTGGTCAGAAACTCCTTGAACTTCGCGGGTGTCGCCTGGCCCATCGTCATCATCGCCCCAGCCCTCGTCTTTCGCGGTGCGCTGCGCGTGGATCGAAGGTCCCATGCCAAAGAGGTGCTTGACGTCCTCCAGGATCAGATAGAGGGCTGGGATGGACAGCAACGTCGAGACGGTCGCGAAGAGGACGCCGAAGCCCAATGAAATAGCCATCGGGACGAGGAATCGCGCCTGCATCGAGGTCTCGAAGATCATCGGGGCGAGGCCGAGGAACGTCGTCAGCGAGGTGAGCCAGATCGGGCGAAAACGGCGGACCCCGGCGGCGCTGGCGGCCTCAAAGGCGCTCATCTTCTCTTCCCGGATGAAGACCGAGGCGGCGTCGATGAGCACGATGGAGTCGTTGACCGCCACGCCGGCCAGCGCGACGATGCCCATCATGCTGATAATGCTGAGATCGTAGCCGAGGAGTAGGTGGGCGATGAAGGCCCAGCCGGCTGCCATCGGGACCACGAAGAGCACCGCCACGGGCTTAAGCCACGATCGGAAGGCCATCGCGATCAGCGCGTAGATGATAAAGAGCGCGAAGATGCCGTTCATCATGAGGCTCGAGTTGGACTCGTTTTGGTCCTTCCGTTCACCGGACAGCTCAAAGGACACGCCGGCGTGGCGATCGAGGACGGCCTGGATGGTCCCACCGGCGCCAAGGAGTCCGCGATAGACCTCGTCCCCGGTGGTGACGGCGAGATCGACGTCGGCCGTCACCGAGATGGCCCGCCGGCCGTCCTGGCGGCTAATCGACGTGTAGGCGTAGCTGCGGTCGGTCGTGACGGCGTCTGTGAACTGGATCTCACCCCCCGAAGGGGTTCGAAGCATAAGGTTTTCAAGGGAGTATTCGGTGCGACGAGCCGTCTCGGGCAGGCGGATCATGACCTTGAGTTCATCCGTACCGCGTTGTTGGCGGACGACCTCGGCGCCGAAGTAGGCGTTGCGCACCTGGCGGCCGACGTCCGCGATCGAGAGCCCGGCGGCCTCGCCGAGGCGCGTGAGGCTGAACTCGACCTGCGGTTTACCGCGCTGGAACCCAGGGTTGATGTCCTTGACGCCGTCGAAGCTCGCGACCTTCTCTGCGAAGTCCGAGGCCGCGCCCTCGATGGCCTTCATATCATCGCCGATGAACTTCACGTCAATCGGCGAGCCGCCCATCGCGATAGCGCCTCGAAAGGACACGGTGTCCACGCCCGCCAAGGCGCCGGCCTTCTCGCGCCAGGTCGTTGTGAAATCCAACCCACCGAAGTCCCGGAGATCGCTGGCCACAAGCAGGACCTGCACCATGATAATGTTGCTGCCGGAGTTGCCGCCGAGGTTCACCGGGCCCATGACGGGCATCGAGCCGCCGATCTGCGCGAAAATTCCGCGCGAGAGCTTCTCTTCGCTGCCGCGAGACTCGAGCGCGGCCCTTGCGGCGGCCACGAGGGCCGCGGAGATCCTCTCGCTGTCGGCCATGGCCGAGCCAAAGGGCAAGGTGGCGGTCACGGAGACGAGGTCCGACTCGACGCGGGGCATCTGTGAAAACCGTAGACGGCCGCTAGGACACTGGACAAGCGAGATGGCCATGACCCCGATGCTGAGGGCCGCGGTCAGGTAGCGCGCTTTGAGCGCCGCACGAATCAAAGGCGCATAGAGCGTGTGGGTTAGCCAATCGAAGGCGCGCGACACGTGGCCGCGAAGGAAGGTCATGACGAGGGTCACGGCCGTGAAGAGGATCGGGATGGTGCCACCGAGGAAGGCGCCTGCGAGGAAGCCCAATAGAGGCGACCCGCCGGAAGCGCCGCCGGCCACGAGGCCCACGACCGCAAAGACGACAGCCCATAGGCGCATATGCTTCCAGAGCTCTCTCTTTTCGCCGCCGTGGCCGAGGTGGGCTGGGAGGATAAAGAAGCTCTCGATGAGGCTCATGAAGAGGACGCTGACGACGACTGCTGGGATGGCGGCGAAGATCTTCCCGGAGACCCCCGGCACGAAGAACATCGGGACGAAGGCGGCGACGGTCGTAAGTACCGAGAATGTCACGGGTACGGCGACCTCCTTGACCCCCTCGATGGCGGCCCGCAGCGGTGGCATACCGGCCTCGCGCTTGGCCCAGATGTTTTCAGAAACAATGATCGCGTCGTCGACCACGATGCCTAGGGTCACGATAAACGCGAACATAGACACCATGTTAATGGACACGTCGGTCCCGCCCAAGATGACAAACGAGCCGAGCACGCTGATCGGGATCCCGAGAGTCACCCAGAAGGCGAGGCGCATCTCAATGAAGAGGCCAAGCACGAACAGCACCAGGACGAAGGAGAGCGCGGCGTTGTTGGTCAGGAGGCTCATACGGTCTTTGAAGAGCTCGCTCTGGTCGTTCCAGAGCGCCAACCCTACCCCTTTCGGCAGCTCTGACTGGCGTTTCCCGACCCAGTTCTTGACCGCGATCGCCACGGAGACCGGCGTCTCGTTGCCGACCCGGTAGACCTTCACCATCGCGGCTGGCTTGCCGTTGAAGGTCGTGTCTTGGTCGACGTCCGCGAAGGCGTCCTTCACGACGGCGATGTCGCCCAAGGTGATCTGGGTCCCGCTGGCCGTCGTCGCGATGGGGATCGCTTTGAAATCGCTGCCATACTTTGGCTTAGTGCGCGTCCTTACGAGGATCTCGCCGCCTGTCGTCTTGATGCCGCCGGCAGGGATCTCGAGCGCGCTCGCCCTTAGGCGAGTCGCGACCTCTTCAATGCTGAGACCGTACTCGCGTAGGCGGTCTTGGCGGATCTCGATGGAGATCTCGGACTGGCGGATGCCGGCCGTCTCGACCAACGTGATCCCCGGCTCGAGCTTGAGGCGGTCCTCGGCGTCCTCAACGAGGCCCTTGAGCGTCGCCTCGTCTAGGTCGCCGAAATAGACGAGGGAGATGACCTCGCGGCGGCTCTGCATGAGGTTGACGATGGGCCGCTCTGCGCTGGCGGGGATCGTCGTGATTCGGTCCACCGCGTTCTTGACGTCCGCGAGCACGACCTGAGGGTCGGCGCCGGTCATCAACTCGACGACGACCGATGCGCGGCCTTCGCTAGCCGTCGCGCCGATCTGCTTGACGCCATCGAGGCCACTTATGTTTTGCTCAATGGATGTGACGACGTCCTCAGACTCGGTCGGAGTCGCGCCCGGAAAGGGCACCGAGATGGTCACGTAATCGAGCGTAAATTCTGGAAAGACCTCCTGCTGGACGTTGAAGGCCGAGAAGGCCCCGCCTAGCAACAACCCGAGCATCAGGAGGTTGGCCGCGACTGGGTTCTTCGCCATCCAAGCGATGGCGCCCCTGTGGGGTGATCGCGGCGGTGGCGTCGGGGGCACAGGAGCCGGATCGCTCATTGGGCACCTCGGGCCGCGGCCGCTGGATCGGCGGGCGCGTCGGTCTTGGCGGAGACCTCAGCCTCGCCCGCGATGCGGAGCTTCATTCCTGGGACCGGGGCCGAGAGGCGGCTCGTGATGACCCGCTCGTTTGGCCTGACGCCGCTGGCCACGAGCACGCTGTCGACCTCGCGCGCGATGACCACGACGGGGCGGATCTCTAGCTCGCCCTTGGTGTTGAGTACCCACACAATGTCCCCCTCGCGGACGGCGATGCGGGGCAGACGAACGCTATCGGGCAGTGTCGCGCCACGAATCGCGACGTCCACAAAAGAGTTGAGTAGCAATGGTTCGCGGCCGCTGATGAGGCCAAGGGGGTCCGGGACCTCGACGATCATCCGAGCCTGGGCGCCGACGGAGTCGAGGTCGCCCAAGAGCCGGATTACCCGACCCTCGTAGGTCACAGCCGCGTCGTTACCGGTGTTGCGGACGGGGCTGACCACCACGGTGGAGCCCTCGGTCTCGGTTTGGCCGGGCCTCGGCACGTCAATGCGCGCGAGGTCATCGAAGGGCACGGAGACCTCAACCCAGAAGGCGTCGGTGCCGACGAGGCGGGCCATCATCGACTGCGGGCCGACCAGCATCCCCAACTCGACGCTCTCTTCGCGGACGAGGGCGTTAAAGGGCGCCGTGACGGTGGTCCTCTCGACGTCGAGGCGGGCGCGCTCGAGGGCCGCGCGGGCGCCGGCGACCTTAACCTGGGCGAGGCGCTGGTAGGGTTTGCGGAGGGCTAGGTCCTTGCCGTCGGCCGTCGCCTGGACCTCACCTTCGAGCAGAGCCCACTCGCGCTCGGCCACCGAGCGGCGTCCGCCCTCGACCTGAAGATCGACCCGGGCTGCGGCCGCGTTGGCCTCTTGCTGCGAGGTCATCAGGCGGTAGGCCCGGTCGTCGATCTTCACGATGGTGTCACCCGCGGCGATGACGCCGCCGGGCTGGAGGTTCGCGTGCAGCTCGACGAGGCGACCGGAGACTTCGGGCATGACCGTCAGCTCGCGTGCGGCCTTGACGCGACCGACCGTCTTGACCTCGGAGGTGCCGGAGGCCTCTTCGGCCGCCACGACGTTGACCACCTGGCCGATCTTCTGGGTCGGCGCGCTTGGGGGCACGGGGCGCGAGGCCATAAAGGCCTTAATCGTAACCATCGTGCCGACAAGCACCACGATCGGCATGACAACATTGAGCACAATAGATCTTGAATTCATGGCGTTGTTTCTCCGCGTTCGGTCGCGTTGGCGGTCGCATCAGTCGTATCTTGGGCCCAGCTTCCGCCGACGGCGCGGTGCAGCTGGACGCGGAAGCTCAGGAGCTGCCGCTTGGCTTGGAGCAGGCTCTGCTCGGCCTGCTGGAGGGCGCGGAGGGCCGTCAAGACCTCGAGATAGCTGCTGAGGCCGTTGAGGTAGCGGACCTCGGACTCGTGATAGGCCTGCTTCGCGATGGATAGTTGCTGTTCCACAAGCTCTGCGTGGTCGGCCTGACGCGCGGACTGGGCGAGGGCGTCCTCGACCTCGGACAGAGCCGTCAAGACGACCTGGCTGTAGGCGTTGACGCTGTCCTCGACGAGGGCGCGGGCGCGGTCGACCTCCGCCGATCGGCGGCCACCGTCGAAGAGGGGCGCGACGATGCCGGCGGCCAGGTTCCAGACCCAGTTCTTGAAGATCGTAAGCAGATCAGGACCTTGAAAGCCCGTGCTGGCCGTGAGTGTGAGCGCCGGGTACTGCGCGGCGATGGCCGCCCAGACGCGATTGTCGGCGGCCACGACACGCTTCATGGCGGCGCGCACGTCTGGGCGGCGGGCCAGGACCTCGGAGGGGAGGCCCGTCGCGGGCATCGGCGGGGCCGCCGGCAGAGTCGTCGGCGTCGCGAGGTTGAGAGTGCCCGGCGGGCGGCCTAAGAGGACAGCGAGCTGGTTTTCAAAGACGGCGATTCGCGAGCGCACGAGGGGCCGCTGGCTACGGAGGGCCGCTAGCTGCTGACGCTGCTGGTAGACCTCGATGGCGGTCGCGAGGCCTTGGCCGAAGCGGAGCTCGACGAGCTCGACGAGCTTGCTGTTGCTAGCTTCTTGGGCGTCGAGCAGCGCCGCCAGCTCGTGCTCGCCGGCGATGCCGAGGGTCGTCTCGACGACACGCGCGGCGAGGGAGATGCCGAGGGCGTCGAGGTCCTCGCGGCTAGCCTTGAGGTCCTCGTCGGCGCCGCGCTTCGTCGCAGCGACCCGGCCCCAGAGGTCAACCTCATAGGCTGCGTTGACGCCGAACTGGTAGTTGGCAGCCTCGATAGAACGTAGACCCAGCGCCCCGAGGTTGAAGTTGTTGCGCGTCCCTGCGACCTGGGCCGTCGCGTTCAGGGACGGGTATTGGCCGGCGGACGCGCTCTTCACGAGGGCCTCCGACTGTGAGACCCGCGCGTAGGCACGGCGCAGATCGAGGCTGTCGGCCAAGGCGGCGTCGACCAGCGCGTTCACGGCGGGCGACTGAAACGCGAGCCACCAGCGGGCGTTGGCCGGTTGGGAGTCAGCGCCCGCGCTCTCGGCACGCGAAAACTGTGCTGGGATAGGCGCCCCGAGCTTTGGCTCGGGCGTGTCTTCGACGTTGTGCAGGCTGCAGCCGAGCCACGCCGAGGACGCCGCCAGCGTGAGGGCGGCGCGAGTGGAGTTTCGTAGGAGGGCGTTCAAGGCTCGTCCTTCGGTGCAGGGGCGTCGCCGGCCATGCCGCTGAGCAGCATTGACGCGAGCGCCGCGATGAACTGGGATTCGCCCACTGAAGGCGGAAAGTTGGCTAGCTCGAAGAAGACATACTGATGACAGGCGGCTGAGATCGTCCGGGCGACGACCTCCGGCGGCAGCGGTTTGAGGCGACCGAGGCCCATCTCCGCCTCTGCCCAGTCGGACAGGCGCCCGATGACGAAGCGCGGACCTGCCTGGGGTCCTTGGTCGGGCGCTGGCTCGGGCGTTTCGCGCAAAAAGCTCAGCGGATCCAGACCCTTCGAGGACATCATCATCACCATGCGCGGCATCGCGTCCCGAAAGAACGCGATGAGCTCGCGCAAGAGCCCTTGGAGCTCTTCGTCGATCGTCGACCGCCCCACCCGCTCGGCCGTGTCGTCGTGCCAGAGATCGATGGGGCACCGCAACGCGGCGTGCAGGAGCGCTTCCTTGGAGTTGAACCGCTTAAAGATCGTCGCCTCAGAGACACCGACCGCGAGCGCGACGGCCGAAGTCGGCGCGCTTGGGCCATCGCGTGTGAATACGAGCCGGGCGGCCTCGAGGATGGTTTCGTCAGATACGGTGCGTGGGCGAGTCATGGTGAGTGAGTGCTCACTTATATGTCATTGAGACGTCCGTCAAGACGAAAGTAGGCCGGTGGCTGGGCGCCTTTGCGGGTTGTTTGTAGGGGTGCGAAAACTTGCCAGCCTCCCAGAACGACCCTAACAGAGAGGGAGTACGCTGGCATCGTCCGCTCGGTTTCAGGATTTCTCATCCGAGACGGCGTGTTGGCACCACAGCTCGCTTTTTCTTAGCGCTAGGCCTGTTCTTGTCTCGCGTACAGTCTGTACTAGGAGTCTCATTGTGCACTTCATCTCGTTCGCGCTAGTCGCCGCACTCTTTGGAGCACCCGATCCTGGCGAGTCCGCGTCGATCCTGCCCCCACCCGACGGCGTCACGTCGTTGCCTTGGGACTCGCTGGTCGTCGATGATTGTAAGGCGCGCCTGGAAAAGGCCGGCTACTCAGGAAAAGAGTTCCGCTTCTCGACGTGGAATTACATCCGGACCATCAAGCGCCGCGGCGCCGATCCGTTGCGGTGCCACGTGCCGCAGCCAATCGTGATGATGAAGAGCCCTAGCGGCATGAGCTACAACGGCTACACCTTCGTGAACTGCTCGATGGCCTTGGCGATGGTGCGTTTTGAAGAGATCGCCCAAGAGGAGGCGCGGCGCATCTGGGACAAGCCGGACGACTCGTTCCCGGTCCAAGCCATGGCCCACATGGGGACGTACAATTGCCGCACCCTTCGTTTCAAGACAAAGCAAAGCCAGCACAGCTTCGGCAACGGCCTCGATATCGCTGTCTTTCGGATCGCTGGCGCCGGCGAGGTCAACGTCACCCATCATTGGACGGCGCGGTGGCCTGCGCTTCAAAAGAAGGAGGACTTCTTGCGCTCGCTCGCTCGCCGTCTTCGCCAGGAGGCGGTCTTTACGAACGTCCTCGACCCGGACTCAGACCATGGGCACTGGAACCACATCCACGTCGACTTGGCGCCCCTGTCCGATGGCGAACCGAGCCCCGCCCTCGCGCGTCTTCGCGCGACGGAGGTTGGCCCGCAGGGAAAGTTCTGGGACCACCGCTTCCCGATGAGTGAGCGGTCGGTGGTGCAAGGTTCCGGGGTCCTTCGTTAGAAAGATCAGCGCTGCGGCCCGTCGGTGAGAACGGGCCGCAGCGGCATTCCGACTTAGAGCTTGGCCTTCCAGGCGGTCAGCGCGGCCTCGACGTCGCTCTTCCAGAAGAAGAACTCGTCCTTATTGCCGAGCTCCATGGCCATCTCGGCCAACGGATACGCGCCCTTGAAGTCGTTCTTGGCGGCGTGGATGCGGGCCTTAATCCACACGTTGAACCAGGTCGGCTGGATCGCGATGGATGCGTCGACGGCGGACAAGGCCTCGTCGAGGGAGCCAGTGTCGAGGAGATAGCGGCTGGCGTTCGCGAGGGGCCGCCAGTTGTCTTTCAGGTGGGCCTTGATGCCGTTCATCGTGAGGCTGGCCGTCGCGACCTGCACCGGGATTGACACGCGCACGACGTCCCACTCGAGATCGATGCGGGTGGCGTCATCGGTCGTGTCGGAGAAGATGAAGCTGAGGCGCTCGCGCTTCGGGATCTTCTCGGGTTTGGCCTCGAAGCGGACGACGTCCTTCTTCTCATCGTAGCCACGCGTGCCGCCAAGGGCCGCGTCGCTGTTCAAGATGATGGTCCAGCTCTTGGCGGTCGGGATCGTGAGGAGGGAGTACTTGCCCGCGGGGACCTTCTTGCCGGCGATGGTGGCGTCGGTGCTGAACTCGACGGTCGTCGCGCCGTTGGCGCCTGTGCGCCAGAGCTCGCCGAAGGGCACGAGGGCGCCGAAGATCTTGCGACCGCGGACGGCGGGCGACGAGTAGTCCACAGCGATATTGGTCACGCCGACAATCTGCGAGACGGTGGCGTGGGGGCTAGGTGCGGGCAGCGGCACGTCGGCCGAGGCGGAGACGGGCGCGATGATCGCGGGGGCGGTGAGCGCGAGGCCGGCGAGGCTGCTGGCGAGGGCGATGCGGCCGAAGAGTTGGCGCAATTTCATATGGAACTCCAAGTAGTAGTCGCCGGATGCGGGACGGCACCGGGCGTGTTCAGCGGACTTAGGCTTAGGCACGGGCCGGCTGTGGGCAAGAGGAGATGGACTCTATCGGTTAAGCAGCCAGGCCGTGATGGCCTCGACGACGCCGGGGGCGAAGGTCGGCGGAAGCTTCGCGTATTCATCGGGTTGGCCGGTCTTGGCGGTCTGGAAGAGGTGGTTGACGCCGGGGAACTCGACGATGGTCAGGCGTTCGGCTGGGATCGCGGCGCGGAAGCCGGCGAGGTTTGAGGCTGGGTCAACTTGCGTGTCGAGGGAGCCGTGGGGCGCAAGGAGAGCGCGCTGTTGGGCTGCGAGGAGCTGGAGGGTTGAGACGGCGGGGCCCGCGAGGATGGTGACCTCGCGGGTGGTGTAGGGGACGGGCTCGGCCGCCGCGGCATCGGTGGGTGGTTGGGTTTTGGGGGTGGCGATGGCGCTAGAGAGGTTGATGGGGAAGGTCGCGCCGCTCTGCGTCAGAGTGCCTGTAGCCTCCCATGGGGTCCCGGGGGCCCCGCCGGCGGCCGGCGCGGTGGGGGTGGCTTCGACGTGGACGACGGCGCCGGGCGGGGCGGGAAGGGGCAGGTCGAAGGCGATGCGCTGGGGCGTGAAGATGACGTTGGACAGGGCTGCATCGACGAGGCCCTGCGCGAGGATGGAGAGGGTGGCGCTTGCAGGAAGGTCCGCGGTTGCGGCGGGCGTAAAGCGGACGGAGATGCCTAGCTTTTGGTCGCTCGGGAGGGACACTTGGCCGTGCCACGCGGTGGGGAGCGGGGGGGCGGCAGGCTGGACCTGGCCTTTGGCTGCGAGGGCGCGGGCGATGTCGACGCGGGACATGGGGTCGGCGGTCGGGGCGGTAGCGCCGGTTGCGCCGGGCCCGGGCTCGATGCTGTCGGCGGCGGGGTTGCGGGTGTCCGGGGCCGGCGCGCTGGCGGTTGTGGACTCGGAGGGAGCCTTCTGACCGCAGCCGCAGGCGAGGAGGCCCGTGAGCGCGACAAGGGCGATCGCGCTGGCCAGGGCGGGCGGTGATACCGGATGGCGTGGGTTGACCGAGAGCTTAGCGTTGGTGAGAGCGGGCATCGTTCCTCCATGGGGCGACGTGGGTGCGCCGCCGCGTTTTCTAGCATGTTCTCCCCTGCCCCGCGCTAGCGCCTTCGCACGCCGGGCTTAACCCCTTGATATCCCGCGTCGGTGGCCGGGTTGGGGCCTGCGTGCCAGCCAAAAAAGCACCAAGCAAGCATAATCCCCTTGACGCGGACGGGTCTGCCGCTTACAACCCGCCACGCCTCCGATGGTCCGGCTTAGCTCAGTTGGTAGAGCAAGCGGCTGTTAACCGCTAGGTCGTTGGTTCGAGTCCAACAGCCGGAGCCAAATAAACGCCCAGACTTCACAGTCTGGGCGTTTTTTTTGGGGTCTTGTTCGGGGCGGTCTGCGATATTGCCGGCGACAAATCGGCCTAGGCGTTGCTGGTGTTGGTGCCATATGCGATTGGCTGTGGCCGAGTCGGCACCGATCCAAGGTCCTGAGCAGCTGCTTCAGCTGGCCGCGGCAACCGCAGTCGGCACGTGGACCACACCTCGGCTCGACCTCCTTGACGACGATCCCTCGTCGACCCGTCGCCATTGCCCGCGCCGGTGTCTTTCCGCGGCTGACCCCGGTCGCAGCCGTCTGCATCGTCATCGTCCTGACGCGGATCGGCGCCCTTGGGCTGTGCAGCCGCCGCCGTGATGCGCAGCCGGCGTCCGTCCTCAACGGGGTCCTGCTGGTCCCCGCGGCCTATTTAGCCGGGCGTAGCGTGAATGCACTCTCGTGGATAGTTCAGGCCTTGCTGACCTTGAGGTTTGGGATGGGGGGCGCGGTCAGGGTGCTAAAGACCGCGGCCGAGCGGAAGGTCAAAGGCAGAGGGGCCCCAACCCTCTCGTCTGTGGCCAATGGGGTCCTCCTCACGATGGCCTCGTTCGTGGCTCGGGGCCGCAACGACAGCCGAGCCTTCGCTGGGGGCGTCAGTTCGTAGCGTCGATGACCCCGAGGAGCTCCGAGGGGTGCGGGATCCCGCTTCACAGCCTCGGGGTCGCCTGCCTCGGGGTGACCCCGAGGCAGGCGAGCGCACGCAACCGCGGGCGGATGGTGTCGTCGAGGATGCTCCGCGGCACGTCGTCGAAGGCCGGCGGCCACAGCATGACCGTGTCGATGGTGCAGCCCGGGAGGACATCGTCGATGGCCACGGCGACACAGGTCCCGCGCCCGCGGACGTTCACCCGGACGCGGGGGCCGAGCCAGGCGCTGCGCACGTTGTAGTTGGTCCGCGGGGTCACCAGCTTGTACGCGCCATTGGCGAGGCGCTTGGCCTCCAGCATGGGCAAGTCGCCGTCGTGGTCCCAGTCATATGCGCGGATTTCGGAGTCGAGGTTCATTCGGAGGCCTTTATATAAGGTGTTTTCTTCTTCTTTCCAGAGACCTATCCTCTCAACATCGGTCTCTTTCATGAAGACTGCTCCTTGGTTCAGTGCGGACCTCGCCGCCGCCGACACCGGGGCCCGGCGAGGCCAACTGCCATCGCGCTCGAAGACCCGACTTCGAACCCGTTGACCCTGCAATCCGGGGGTGATACGGCCATCGCATGTCGATACTTGACCTGCCGAACGCCTTGAAAGCTAAGATCCGCGGCCGCCAGTCGGGCGGGGACCGCATGAAGGTCCTCATGTGGGCGACCACATTCGGTGCGGACCTCTGGTCTCTCACGCGTTACCTCTCCAAGCGTGACGACGTCGATGTGCGCGTGGTCCTGCCCGACCCGGCCATTTTTCGGCGCGAGGGCGTCGCCAAGCTCTTCCCGCTGGACAACGTGCCCCTCGTCAAGCGCCGCCTCATCAATGACGTCATCGGCATCCCGGGCTTCAACCCCGACGTGACCGTCATGGATAACCGCGTGCCCTTCCGCGCGTCGTCGAAGAAGGCCTTGATGCTTTGGCACGGCCTCGGCTGGAAGGGGCCCAACGACCGCGCCGAGTTCCGCGTCCTGCACGCCCAGCTGCGCCGCAACTTCGGCGAGCCCCTGACGCCGAACAAGAACTTCCGCTGGTCCTGCTACGGCCCGTGGGACTTCGAGCTGCGCACCCAGACCTCGGGCTTTCACCCGGACAACTGCCGCATCCTTGGGGCCGCCGCGCACGATGACCTCCGCCTGCCCTTCGACAAGGCCCGCGCCCAGCCCTTCTATCCCTTTGATATCGTGCGCAAAAAGACGGTCCTCTTCGCGCCGACCTGGCACTACGGCGAGGTCTTCGCGCACTGGGGCCGCGACGCCGACCTCTTCGAGCGCATGCTGAGCCACTTCAAGCGCCGCGACGTGAACGTCATCCTGCGTCTGCACGACAGCTTCCGCTTCGAGCCCGCCTACCGGAAGTTCCTCGCCGAGATCGTCACGCGCCACCCGCATGTCCTCTTGAAATTTAAGGATAACCACCCAGATAACCTCTTGGATATGCAGGTCTCGGATGTGTTGATGACCAACTACTCGTCCATCGCGAACCTCTTCTACGCGACGGGGCGCCCTACCCTGCATATCTACCCGGTGGCCGACGCCGACGAGTCCTTCACCTGGCGCACGCTGACGGTCCTTGGTGTCAAAAAGGTCCAGGTCGAAAACGCCCGCTTCGTCTGGAAGCTGCCCCCCGAGGACCACGGCGGGCTCATGGCCAAGGACTTCGACACTCTCCTCGCGCAGATAGACCAGGCGCTGGACGAGCCCGACTGCTGCCGCGCTCCCGCCCAAGAGTTCCTAGACCGGCACATGATGGGCGCCGACGGCAAGACCTCCGAGAGGGTCTACGGGGCGCTGAGAGAGCTGGTCGAGAGCTGAGACGACCCGGCCACGGGTTTTCGAACGAGCCGCTGCGCTGAGGCGGCAAGCGAGGGGCTGAATTCCCATGTCCGTAGCGGGCAGGATGCCTATGAACCATTTTGCAGTGACCGGCGCGTGGGGGTAGCTTCCCTGCGTGACGGGCTCTCTTTGATGATGCGTCGGGACGCTGCCCCTTGAGGGCCTCCGCGGGTTTACACGTCAAAGAGAGGCT
>Ga0209702_10001303_pt1 | contig 48124 bp, 41 predicted proteins | sample FRY01_FD_187210 | JGI IMG/M metagenome (GOLD analysis project Ga0209702, IMG submission 187210) | Freshwater microbial communities from Lake Fryxell liftoff mats and glacier meltwater in Antarctica - FRY-01 (SPAdes) (version 2) | ecosystem: Environmental > Aquatic > Freshwater > Ice > Glacier... | reverse complement strand
TCGATCGAGGATCCAAAAGCCCGGCAATAATCAAAAAGAACGAAAAAAATGCTGGTGAATGCGCGGAATTGAAGATGCCGTTCCAATGGCGTCCTTCAAAAGCGAACGGATAAACCAGGAGCAGGGCCAGAGTTCCTGCCGCGAATAATGGAAGAATCCATTGGAGTATCGAGCTGCGGGAGGCTGGCGGCTGGGCGGGAGACGGTTCAGTGATTGCAGAATCAAGCATCAAATGCAGGCCTCACGAGACTCAGACACGTCACAAAGTTTGGACGGACAGGCGTTTTTACAATGATCGACCGGTACGACAGGCACTCGGTGTCAGAAGCGGCAACATTCTGAAAAAAATGCGGCCTACATTCGGTCGTCAGAACGCGTTGGGCACTATATGTGGTGTGGCAATAGAAACTTTAGCACAAAATCGGCAATCTTGTTTACAGCCGAACAGACCTTGACTAATCTTCCGCACGTCGCCCAGCCAAAACAGAGGATTGTTCTGGCGGGGGAGTCCTGAAGGGGGCCTTCTGGAAATCTCAGCAGTTGTTGCGTTGAACATGATGCGACACTGCTGAAACACCGAAATGAGTTCGGTTTCTGATCGCGGAAAGGATTCTGCCATGCCTGTCACTCTTCCCGTTGCTGCCCAACGGTTGATGTCAGCGTCGCTGATGAATGTCCACTCAGAACAGTGACTTCTGCCCCCTTCTCTTGAGATGCCGATGCATTCGCAGGCATCTGTTAGTGCTCAACCTGGGAGGGAACCTTTATTATGAGCAAGCAAAAGCCAGTCATCGGGATCACAGGCGATTTTCGTCCAGAGCGGTACAACGGAGCAGCATTGAGCTGGTTCAATACCGGATACTACGACAGTGTCAATGCAGCGGGTGGGCTGCCAATGTTGCTGGCACCGGTGGAAAGCGACGAAGACCTCCATCAGATGCTGGAAAATGTTACGGGGATCGTACTGTCCGGATGCAATCTGGATCTCGATCCGGCACGCATGAAGATGCATGCTCATCCGTCTGTAAAAGTGATGCCAAAGCGTCGTGAAGACTTTGATCGTCGAGTTGCCGAATACGCGATTCAGAAACGCATTCCGATCCTTGCAATCGGTTCGGGAATGCAACTTGTCAACTTCCTCTGCGGCGGCACTCTTTATCAGCATATCCCCGAAGACGTTCCGCGAGCGATTCATCATCGCGATCCGGTCGAGCAGAACCTTCGTCATGTTCTGGAAATCGTCCCGGGGACTCGTTTGGATTCCATCTATGGTCCCGGCGAAGTGCGAGTGAACAGTTCTCATCATATGGCCATTCGCGATTTGTCAGGACGATTTCGAGTCAGTGCCACATGCCCGGATGGCGTGGTTGAAGCGTACGAGTCCATTGAAGAAGACTGGTTCTGCCTGGGAGTTCAGTGGCATCCGGAAAGCAACACGGCTTCGGCTCTCGACCTTCAGATTTTTGAAGCGTTCACGGACGCTGCCGCCAGGGAAGCACAGCCTGTCGACATTCTTCCGATGAACGAAATGCTGCGACGCGCTGCATAGTGATAAAGAATCCAGAGTCTGCTCTGAATAAAAAAAGCCCGCCCGGTCAAACCGCGGCGGGCTTTATTTATGGCAGCTGGATCGCTTGGTTCGCTGCCGGTTCTGTTTTTATCGACGCGACATGGGAATCACGAGCGGCAGTCTCGGGACATCCGGCACTGCGGGGTGTGAGGGCACCGGTTTGGAAACAGAACTGGAAACAGAACTGGACACAGACGTCAGGCTGCCGCCTGGTGCAAGCTTTGGCCAAAGTGGAGGTTCCACAAATGGTGACTGCGGCGGAGTTGTATCCGGAGCAGCGTGCTCATAATCCAACGGCTCGGTAATCTGAGGTTCTGCCGGAACGCCGCCAGGCTGCGTCTGGAGTGGGGCCTCGACAATGGGGGCCGGTGACAGATTTCGCGGGAGAACCTGGCCGACAGTTGGTCCGATAAGCCCCGGATTTTCTTCGTCAAGAACAGAGTCAATCAACGGCTCAGCGAGGCACTCTTTTTTGTGTTCGGTGAGCAATTTTTTGCGTCCGTTGCTGCCGATTGATCGCCCCTGCGAAGGAGCCACAACAGCATGTCGTTTTGCCGGAGTTTCTGGCGTGGATAGACTTCTTGTGCTCGAAGAAAATTCATGATCAATTGTCGCGCCACATGCGTCCGGAATGGACGGGCCGATGCCGCAGCTGTTCGACGTGGATCTAGGTTTCGGTTTGTGAAACACGCGTGATACGGACTTCCGGAACCGACTCATCGGAGAGACGCGTTTGGAACTCTCATAACTTCCGCCTCCGCGCGCTTCATACGGGAAACGGCTATTCTGCGAAGCGCAGGCGGAATCCGGAACGCACGGTTCTATGACAGAACATTTTCCGACTAGTTCTTCATCGGAGCAACCGAGATCAGGACATGTGCCGACGGTTCGCCGCGAGGGTCCGTGCAGCTTTGTTCCCAGATCCTTTAACCAGCTGACGCTCTTGACGCGAGAAACTCCCAGTGCAGGAGGAGCGGGAACCGGCTCCTTCGGACCGCGGCTTTCTGGTGGATCACGAAATTCATCGTGCTCGGGAGTCAGAGATGGGGAATACTCATGATCGTGTCGTGGCGGCTCGACGACAGGCTCAATATCGTTGGTGAGTGATGTGGCTCTGTGGCGATTGGCGGTGCAGCCACTGGCGACAAGCACTGACATCAGTGCAAACAGAAGAATCCGTTTCAGTCGCATGCGACTTCCTTCCTGCGAGACGTCCATTTCTGGCCGAATTTGTTCGGCCAGACGAACGTGCTATCCATAAACAATCCATCTGTGACTTCATTTCGGCAGTAATTGCAGATGTGCATGCAGATTGCTGGCAGGATTCGGCATTTCTTTACAAGTGATCACAGATCATACGGCTTCTGCATATGAGACCGTTGCTGAAGGTCAAAGCGATTACGGTGTCCTCCAGGAAAGCGGTGATTGCGTAAACTGTGCCACAATTGCGGGACGCTCGCTCTCATCGATTTCCCGCGCGGCACGGGGACAGCCGTAACTGTCCTTCTCCTCTTCAAGGGGAGAAGGTGGCCGACAGGTCGGATGACGGGTTGTCGTGTGCAGGCTGCAACAACGCTAATCAGACCCAGGCCTGATCGAGCGACTCACAGGCTCTGCAGATACTTGTACAGATGTGCGAGTTCTTCGGGCTGAGTGTCCTTCAACAGGCCCGCGGGCATCAGCGAGTTTCTCTGCAGGTGTTTGGATTCGATGTCAGTCGCTTCGATTCGATAGGTCTGATGTTCGGCATCGCGAAGGAGCAAGCCGTCCACGGATTCGTAAACGATGAGTCCCGTGAAGACTTTGCCCGCTTTGGTTTCAATCGAAGTTGTCTGATAGCGCGGAGAAATATCGCGGTTTGGTTCCACGATTGAGGCAAACAGGTCGTCACGCGAGAAACGTTTGGCAACGCCAGTGAGATCTGGTCCAAGAGCCCGTCGGCCCCCGTGACATTTTGCGCAGGCGAGCCGTTCAAAAAGTCGGCGGCCCTGTTCGACGTCGCCCGCATCCCATGGGATTTCATTCAGGCTCGCCAGAATTTTCTGACTGACTTCATTGCTGTCGACTGGTCGAAAGTCAGGGTAACGCTGCTGCAGCCAATGCTGCCAGGCCTGCATCGATTCGGGCTGCGGCTTGTGTCCGGTTTCGCCGAACGCAAACTGAAATGACTGTCCGGTATTGTTCTGCAGCAGACGCACGATTGTTTCGCGAATTTTGAATTCCCGCGGGTCGTTCATGAGTCGACGAGCGGCACCGAGCAGCTGAAATTGTTCGGCCGCGTCGTTACTGCGCGGCAGTTTTGTCAAAGCATTGGCGCAGGCTTCTACGGCATTCAGCTGAGCCGATTCAAGGCCGGACTGAAACAGCGAACGATCTTCCTTTGTCGGTTTGTCGGCAAGCTGGATCAATACCGCATCGCGAACGGACAAATTGTCCAGTTGCTTTCGCAGCAGTGCCTGATGTTCCGGATCGGCGGATTCGCCGATCGCAAAAACGACTTCGTTCGTCCACACGAACTCTGGATCTGACGCAATCGTAGCGACGAATCCTTCAATCGCTTTGGTCACTGTTCCCTGAGGTACCTGACGTAGAAAAAGCACATGGCCTGGTTGTCCGAAGCCTGGCTGCGCCGTGATCACGGTCGGCATGGCCGGGTCGACCTTGCAAAGGGCGCTGTAGAGTTCGCCCATGCGATCATCCCAGTTCGTATCCTGCTTCAGACTGAGTCGTCGAATCTTGACGTCAATGCCCACCAGGGCCTTTGCCGTCGCGATACTTTCCTCATAGGATCGTTCGATCGCGATCCGACTGATCGCGGCGAGGCGATGGATATCATCGGCCGGCAATGTCATATCCGTGATGCCCGCCAGAAGCTTTGAAAACAGATCTCGATTCAGCGGGGCCGTCATAGCGATGACTCGGATCAGTTCATAGTCCATCGCAGAATCGCCGGACGGAAAGACATCCGCGACGCGCGTCAGCAGTGGATTCAGTTCTCGTTCAATGCTGTCCAGGGCCGCTCGTGGCGCGTAGCCGTCGAACATGGGCGGACGATCTTTACCAGGACCGACGTCGCTCAGTGCCATCTGCAGAACACGCACGGCATCGCGACGCAACGGAAGCGGACTGCTGACAGACGTGATAACATTGACGGCAGCTTCCGCGGAGACCGCGCTTAAGGTTGTCGCACGAAGCATGCGTCCGAGCGAAAACCAGAGCAGCCCTTGCGGATGTTTGGCAAGTGCTGTCCGCATTGCATCGAGTTGTTCATTCTTTAACCGACTAAGCAGCAGTGCGGCCGAAAAACGGACCAAACGATCGTCACCGGCCAGGGCCTGGGTGATTTCGTTGAGGACTTTGTTGAACGCAGTCACGTCGGTTGTTGAAGTCAGAGCTTCCAGAGAAAATCGTCTGACCATGGGATCGCGATCGACCAGAAGCTTCTTCAGAATCTCGGTGTCGGGCGATTCGGGTTTCGTACGTCCGATGGCCCATGCAGTGCGGGCTCGGACTTGAGCCGGACCGGCGATGCTGAGCTTCCGAGCAGTGGGAGTATCCAGCCCGCTGAACATTTCCACCAGCACTTCGATGGCTCGCATTCGTTCGGGGACTCGGCGCGCCTCATCGACAGCCGCATTGCGGAATGCGTCAGCGCCCAGTGACTTAGCCGCAGGCAGCCACTTGGCTCGGGACCAGCTGGTATTGGGCTGCGGTGCTCGCAACACGCCGTTCAGTTTTTCGGCAGCGGACGAGTCTGCGGTGAGAGCGTTATCTCCGGCCGCTTTTTTTGTTGTGGCAGCGGACTCATGAAAAATGCGAAAGACGCTGCCTCGCGTTCCCCGGCCGCCGACACTTACGAAAAGACTTCCATCCGGGCCAATCTCCATGTCGGTCGGAGCGAAGCCGAACTGATCTTTCCCATGAGCGAATTCCATGGGCTGACTTTTCCAGCCAGCGCCTTCGGGCGTCAACGTTACCACTAAAATTCTGCCCAGCGTCCAGTCCTGCACGAACAGAGCGCCTCGGTAAGGCTCGGGGAACTGTTCATGCTGATAGCAGACAACTCCCGTCGGTGATCCCCTGCCGAAGGTGGCCAGCACCGGCGGCATATCGGGATATGAACCTGGCCGCTTCAGACCGGCCGTGACATAGCCAGCATTGGACAGCGGCAGAACGTGAAAGACCTGAGTCGGCAGGTACCATGGCAGCGAGATGTCTCGTTCGTCGTCGCTGTCAAAAGTGAAGAAGTCGCCCGTTGCATTGAAGGCGAAGTCATAGGCGTTTCGGAAGCCGTCGGACACCACTTCTCCCCCCGACAGATCGGGCTTCAGACGCAGCAGAGTGCCGGAAACCGGATTTGCGATCGGGGATGTGGGAACGGTTGCGTAAGCGCTGGTGACGCCAGAAAAATTTCCAGCAATGACATACCACCAGCCATCAGGCCCCTTCTGAATCGAATGCACATGGTGCTCACCGCCGGCTTCGATCTTCATGAAAACCTGCGGAGGCCCGTCGGCAATATCGTCTCGATTGTCATCGCGAAAAATCTGCAGGCCCTCGTCACCCGAACACATCAGGCTGGAGCCCAGAAAAAACATCCCCTGAGATCCGGTGATCGGCTTGTCGGAAAATTGCTTAAACGCGTCGGCTTTGCCGTCGTTGTCGGAATCAATCAGGATGCGAACATAGCCCGGACCGGAGACGACCACCCTGCCCTGCGAATCGATGGTCATGGAATGAACATCGTGAGCCAGATCGTCATTGGCGAACAGCTCCACACGAAATCCCGGTGGAACCTGGATCCCCGATTCCTCGGCTTTTAGCGTGGTAGTCGTTGCAGTCCAGTGGAAAAGAACGGTCACCACAAGGGCAAAGAGCGGGCAGGCATGATGTGAAGTCGAGAGGCAAGACCGAGTCATTCAAAGATATTCCTTTACCGTCAGTCGGCTCAGCCAAAATCCGAGGCTGGGCAGAATGCGAGTCTTTAATTTGCGGGCGGCGGAACTGTAGCGAATACCGGCGGGTTATGTGCAGATCAAAGAAACTCGAGAATTTTCTGGCTTTTTTAGTGGGTCAATGGATTGGCGAGTCATTTTTCGGAGCGTTGGCGTGTCTGCAGCAGGTCGATAAGATGTATGAACATCCGCAGCGCTGGCCTGACAGGGTTGAGTGTTCTGGAGAGCGATCGTTTCGTGTTCCGCAGTGGAGATCTGGATTTCATGTCGGCGAATTTGATTCAGGAAGTTCTTGAGCCTCTGCAGTCAATGCGGCTGATAGATCCTCACACGCACATCAATCCCCATCAGGCGGCCTCAAAGACGCTTGCCGATATTCTCGGATATCACTACTACACTGAGCTTGCGCATTCTGCCGGAATGCCAAGGCAACAGATTGAAGAGCCCGGTCTGGCACCGAAAGACAAGGTCAGTCGCCTGGTTCCGTGGCTGCGAACCATTGAGAATACGGCGCAGTACAGCTGGCTGCTGGAGATGTGCCACTTCTTCTTTGACTTTAAGGACGATCGAATCACAGTAAACAACTGGGAGGGTCTGTACGATCAGTCATTGAAGAAGATGCAGTCGGCGAATTGGGAACAGACGGTCCTGGAACAGTCGGGTCTGGATCAGGTCTATCTTACCAACGATTTTGATGACCCATTGCAGGGATTTGATACGAAAAAGTATGTGCCCTGTCTACGAACTGATGATCTGGTCTTTCACCTGGGGAAAGGGCAGGTTCGAGAACGCTTGCAGAAGGCGACCTCGTTGGAACCGTCTAGCGCGTCGACGCTGAAGAATGCGATTGGAAAACTGTTCTCGCATTTCAGTACCAATGGCGTGCGTGCCTGTGCTATTTCACTGCCGCCCGACTTCCATCCGGCAGCGGTTTCGTCGGCGACCGCTGATGGAATCGTCGCGAAAGTTTTTGGCGGGCATGAGTTGTCGGCTGCGGAATCTGTGACGCTCAGTCAATTTGTCTTCTGGACACTTGCCGAGTATTGCGTCGAATATCGTCTGCCATTCGATTTGATGATTGGCGTCAATCGCCGAGTCTACGAAAATGGGGTGTTCCAGGGGCAGGACTTGTTTGATACTCGGGTTTCGCTTATTCAATACAAAGCCCTGTTCAATGCCTTCCCGACGGTCATCTTTCCGGTTTCCGTCCTGGCAGAAACGAGTAATCAGGAGCTTGTGAGTTACTCGTGGATTTTCCCGAATGTTGTCACAAGCGGACATTGGTGGTACTCAAATATACCTGTGTATATTGAAAATGATACACGAGGCCGGTTACAGGCTGTCCCGATGACCAAGCAGATCGGTTACTACAGTGATATGTATAAACTGGAATTTGCGATGCCAAAATTTGCCATGTACCGCCGAATTCTGGCGAAGGTTTTGGCTGAAGACTTCGTGATTAGCCGTCGGTGGTCGGTGAATCGCGCTGTTGAACTTGGAAAACGGGTGCTCCGTGGAAATGTAGAAACTATTTTTGGAGAGGCTGGCTAGTGCTTTGTCAAAGCTCGAAATTGGGGTTGTCCGTCATTCCCGCGCAGGCGGGAGTCCAGCCTGCAGCACTGCATTCCCGCCTGCGCGGGAATGACGGACCCCAAAATCAGAAGTTGACAAGCCATTAGCAGGCCGTCGGTTTAGCCTCTAAAGTTTTCCGTGGTGGACGCACGGAACGAAAGCTGGAGCGGGTTAAGCGACGTGAAAATCGGGGTGCGTTGAAAGAGTCTTGCAGAAAACGGCGTTCCCTGTTGTGGGCATGGAGAGTCATAAAGTCCGGGGATCATGACTTCCTGATATTCGTGACGTTACTGTCGAGCATCGCTGGTCGGCAATGGGTGGTTCAAGGTATGACAGTCGCTGAAATGTGTTACGACCTGTTCAATGGTTGAAGTGTGATTGCAGTTTCTGTGTTTTCCTGAATGGCAAGTTCATGGCACGTATTGTTCTGTTGAAAGACGGTCAGTCGTTTCCTTACGATTTGAACACCTTCCCTGCGCGGATGGGACGTCATCCTGACTGCAATGTTCAGGTGGACTCGAACATGGTTTCGCGATTTCACGCGCAGATCGTGCAGGTCGACGGGGCTTTAATGCTGGAGGACCTTGCCAGTGGCAACGGTACTTTTCTGAATGGAAAGCAGCTGGAGAAGCATCAGCCGCATGCGTTGAATCCTAACGATCGCGTCAAGCTTGGCCCTATCAAGTTTCGTTTTGAGGATGAAGAAGACTCCGGATCGTCTCATGGCCTGCTGACTGGTCTTGACCTGAATGATGGCGCCACGTCAACGATTATGGGCTCGGCGTCAGCGCGAGGGTTTGGTGTCTTCGAAGTTCGTCCGGAAGACAAATTGCGAGGAATTCTGAAGATCAATCAGAGCCTTGCGGGGCTGATCGAAGTCAGCACGATTGCTCCTAAAATTCTCGACACTCTTTTTGAAATTTTCCCTCAGGCGGATCGTGGCACGATTTTGATGAGAGAAGAAAAAGGGGCGCGCGGTTCGAAAGATCATCCGCAGCGTCGCTTTGTCCCGGCGGCTCAAAAACGTCGGCAGGAAGGCGATGATGAGTCTGTACGTCTAAGCCGTACGATTCTCGACCGGGTGTTGAACGACAAGGCCGGAATTTTGTCAGCGGATGCTGCCAACGATTCGCGGTTCAGTGCCAGCGAATCCATCTCCAGCCTGACAATTCATTCGATGATGTGCGTGCCGCTTCTGAATATTGAAGGGGAGCCTTTCGGGATCATTAATCTTGATACCCAGAATCCCATGAAACGGTTTACAGACGACGATCTGGAACTGTTGCTGGCCGTGGCCAATCAGGCGGCGCATTCTTACGAGAACGCCCGACTGATGCAGAGCTACATTGACAAACAGAAACAGGATAAGGAAATGAAGATTGCAAGCGGAGTCCAGCGGGCACTGCTTCCGGAAACGCTGCCCAATGTGTCCGGCTATCGCTTTTTTGCTTCGTATGATGCGGCTCAGGCGGTTGGCGGTGATTACTTTGACTGCTTCATGATCGGTGAACGCAAGGTGTGTGTGTCGTTCGGCGACGTGGCTGGCAAGGGAGTTCCCGGGGCGCTGATCATGTCGCGAATTGCAAGCGTCGTTCAGAATACCATGAGCTTCACCGATGATGTTTCGGTCGCCATTCATCGCATCAATTCCCACATGTGTCACAACATGGTCGAAGGTCGGTTCGTGACCTACATTCTGGGCGTGATTGATCTTGATACCAATCGAATTACGATGGCCAATGCCGGACACATGTCGCCTCTGATCCGTCGCGTGAACGGAGATGTGGACGAGTTCGATGATTCCACGATCGGGATCCCGATTGGAATTATGGACGGCTATCCTTACGAGGTCGTTGAAAGGGAAATTGGTGCTGAAGAAATGTTCATCCTGATTACGGATGGTGTGGACGAGGCCATGGACCCGAACGGCGTTCTTTACACCAAAGAACGCGTCAAGGAATTCGTGCGGACGGGATCTTCAAATCCTGATGAGCTTGGGCGCGCATTGTTATCCGATGTGCGTCGTCATGCCAATGGTCGTGACCAGAACGACGACATCACCATCATGACCTTTGGGCGATTTTCTGAATAGAAACTCGTGACGTCCCGAAGTGGTGACTACAATCATAACAACTGACTCATCCATTCGCGGCTTTTCAGCACACGCCTGGAGCGGGCAACGAGCGACGTCACTCACAGGTGCGTGCGCCGCTGCTGTCCTGCAGCAGCGAATCCAGGACAAAGCAGTTACGACCGGAGTTCTTGGCCCGGTACATTGCTGCGTCCGCGGCCGCGAACAGCATTTCCCCAAACTCCTGCTCTGCGCCGACGACTTGCCCTTCGACAAGGCCGACACTGATGGTGACAGGGATGATTTTTCCATCAAATTCAATGGGCGTGTTCTCAATCTTCTTTCGAAGCCGTTCACCGACAAGAGCCAAACCGGCGGCGTTTGAGTCTTCGAGAATGGCAACGAATTCTTCGCCACCGTAACGGCCAACGATATCTGTGTCACGCAAAGCGTCGCGGAGCCCGTTGGCGACAACCTTCAGGGCAAAATCGCCGGCCTGATGTCCATAGGTGTCGTTGATTTTCTTGAAGTGATCGATGTCGATGACGGCCATTCCCAGCGACAGCCCGCGGACTCGATGAAGTGCAGCTCGTTCGGAAAGTTCCTGCAGCAGGTAACCCCGGTTGCAGAGACCTGTCAGAGAATCCATCCGGGACACGTGAAGCAGATCAGCCATTCGGCGCTTGAGGCGACCATTCTCCTCGAGAAGTTCCACCGGAACTGCCTGGGCAGCATTAGGTTCTGCCGCCATGTCGGCCAGTCGACACAACTGATCGAGTGCCTCCTGAAGAAGATCACTGGATGATGGCAAATGCGGCGGATTAATGTCGAACAACTGGGCTGATGCCTCAAGGTGGTCCCTGACGCTATTGACAACCTGTTCAGCATTTGTCTGAGTAGGAAGGTTGATCGCCGCGAGTGACTCTTCGAGTTGAATGAGAGCGATCGCAGGAGTTTCATCGCACAGCAGGCTGGCAACGGCATCCGCCAGACGTGTGACTTCAAGAAGTGGATGGCGTCCGTCGCCACACATGGCACCGGTCACGGTGGCATCGTTAACGCCACGAATCGCCAGGTGACAGCGATCCGGAAGTCCCATTTGCTGCAAAAGTATTGACGAGAGTTTTGCGTGATTAAAGCCAAAACTTTCCTGCTCAACGCGCGGCAGCGGAATACCTTCCTTCGCGGCTCGTGCAAGGCAGGCCAGATATTTTTCGGGTTCAGCGCGAAGCAGCGCGAGCTTTCCGAGCCCGGCAAGAATGTTTGTTGTGTAGCATTCACCGCGGAAAGTGGGCGAACCAAACTGCGCAGCGATGATGTCGGCGGCCGTCGCCTGAACAAAAGAACGAGTCCAGAATCGCGCGTAATGGATCTGGGATTCCGATGGCTCCATGGACTGTTTGGCCAGCGAGAAACTCAGTACAAGAGAAGCGGCCGCGGAACGCCCCATCAGCATGACGGCGCGGTTCAGATCGCTGACTTCACCTCGAGTCCCATATCGCGTTGAGTTAGCAGCCTTTAACAGTTTGCAGACCATCGCCGGATCCTTGCGGATCACTGAGACAAGCTGTTCATTGGAACTGTTGACGTCGTGGAACAGCTTGAGTGCTTCGATTGCAACAGTCGGGAGCGATGGGATTCTTGAATACTGAGAAAAGTCGGTCGTCATAGTTGAGATTCGCAGGTGGGAGAGGTGGATTGTGTCGGGGCAGAAAGACTGGCTGTCGGAGCATTGTTCTAATCGCGTGCACGACTTGTGGAGTCTGTCCGTGCATCAGATGGATTCTGTTTTTGGAATATGAAGAACAATTGCCACCCAGAATTTTCTGGACCTAACACCAGAGTTGTCATCGCAGAACCTGTGGTCCCACTTGCTGAAGGACCCTGATAAGTGCGCAGTTGAAGGCAAACCCACGTTCCAGAGGTTACGATTGCAGTGATCATACAATATCGTGCCTCTTCCCGTTGAGTGAAAATTTGTGCCGGACTGGGCAGCGAATTCGGAGCCTCCGGAATCGCGAGATCCCCAGTGCTTTGTCAACGCTTATTTTTGGGGTACGACGGACTTCCAGTCCGTCGTAAAAACACAGCTCAACCCCAACTTTAAAGGTTGACGAATCACTAGACCGCAGCGCTGAATGGCTTTGGACGAGTGTTTGGTTCATGTTCTCGTCGGAGCCATGGACCGTCTTGCTCCCTGTAACGTCTTGCTTCCATTCTCCGGCCGATCTGGCCGCGGCAGGGAATCGCCTCACGTCAGACGCCTCATGACTGCATGTTTTCCTGCGTGTCCCCGTGATGTCCTGTGCCTGATGCAACAACTGGCAATCCAGAGAAGATTTGCCGGATGTTCTGATTGTAGTGATGAGTGGGTCGCTGCCGATGCCGACCGTATGCAGCCTCTCATTCCACAATTTGATTTGCTTGGTCGTCTGATCACCGCGACGGACCTTCGTCAGCGAGTGATCAGCAACAACCTCGCCAACGTCAACACGCCGAACTATCGGCGGATGGATGTGGATTTTGAAACGCAGTTAGCCCAGGAACTGAAAGGCCATTCTCACGGTACAGCAACTCCCGAAGTCGTTCAGACGAAAGGGCTGACGGCCAGAGCAGACGGTAACAACGTGGACATTGATAAAGAGATTGGGCAGCTGAACAAAAATGCGATGCTGCAGCAGACTTATATTCAGTTGCTGGGCAGTCATCTTGAGCAGATGCGGCTGGCGATCGAGGGATCGTAAACTCCGGTGTTGAATTGCTGCGGTGTTATTCAGAATCATTGAGCAGAAAGGAGGCGTACGGTGTCCATGAAACAGATTCTTTCCGGCATGCAGATCAGCGCTTCGGGGTTGTCAGGTGAACGGCTTCGTATGGAAGTCGCCGCCAACAATATCGCCAACATGCATTCCACGACAACGCCGGAGGGTGGTCCCTACCAAAGGCAGCAGGTAACATTTTCCGCGGCGATGGATCAGTTTATGGTCCCCGGAAAAAAATCCGTGGATGAGCTCCTGGGAGTCAAAGTTGTTGGGATCACACCTGACACGACGCCTGGCCCAAAGATCTACGATCCTGGCCATCCAGATGCAGACGACACGGGACACGTTGAAATGCCGAACGTCAACATGTCGCACGAGATGGTGGATCTGGTGACTGCCAGCCGCGCCTACGAAGCAAATTTGAAAGCCATGGAAACGTTTCGTCAGATGGCTGAACAGGCTCTTGGGCTTCTTCGAGGTCTCCGCTAATGTCAGTGCAGGGGCTTTACGGGCCAAATGGTCTTCCTCAAACGCCCGCAGTGTCGCCTCGAGACACAAAAGGTGCAGGCAGTGAAGTCCCGTTTGCGGATATGGTCAAAAGTTTGGTTCAGCAGACCAATCAGCAGCAGCAGGCGGCAGAGGCCGGTGTTGAGCAGTTGATCACTGGCGAAACAGACAGCATTCACGACGTTGTTTTGGCCACCTCCCGTGCCGACCTGGCTTTTCGGCTGATGATGGAAATTCGGAATCGCCTGATTGCTTCTTATCAGGAAGTCATGCGAATGCAGATTTGAAGATTCCTGCGACAGTCCTCGCTGGCTTCACCGCTTTGTCGTCTGACCTGAATGTTACGGACTGTCAACTGGCTCCTGCCGACCTCCTGGTCGACTTATTGTTGAAAGTAAGCCCATGCCATTCTGGACATCTTTAAAAGAACAGTTGCTGAACATGTGGTCGACATGGTCGATCGCACAGCGGACCGGTTTTTCGGCCGCCGCGCTCGCATGTCTGCTGACGGTCGCCGGAACCGTGATTTGGGCTTCGCAGCCGGATTATGTGGTCATCCAGAGCGGGCTTACGCCCACAGAAGCCTCAAAGATTGTGGGCTTGCTCGATACGGAAAAAATTGGTTACAAGCTCAACTTCTCCAGCTCGGCTGTTTCTGTTGCCAGCAGTGATGTGGGGAAGGCTCGTATGGCCCTGAAAGATATCCTTGATGCCGAAGAAAACGACGAAGCCACGGACAGCGGCCAGATTTCTTTTCTTCCGGGTGGAGGCGACGGTAATAACGATCGACGCCGAGCAGCCATGGAGAAACGAATTCAAAAATCTCTGATCCAGATCCGTGGGATTCAGGCGGCAACGGTTTCCGTCAGCCAGCCGGAACAGAGCCCATTTGTGGTCGATCAGTCTCCTGTCACTGCGGCCGTTGTGATCAAGCCTTCGGCAGGAACTCAGATCTCATCAGCCACAGCGCAGACCATCATTGCCGTCGTGGCAAGATCAGTTCCCGGACTATCCAACAGCAACATTGTTCTTACGGATACCAATGGTCGGCAGATCGGCAGTCAGGAAGGCATTCAGGCGGATCTTGGAATGCAGCTGGAATACCGTCAGCGAATTGAGACCGCTCTGGCTGGTAAAGTGGAACGGCTGCTTGCCGCAGCACAGGGAGTTCGGGCGGTCGTTCAGGTCACTGCGGATGTGGACTTCAGTAAGCAGACAAGATCAGTGATTACTATCGACCCGGAATTAAAAGCCACGCGCAGCACAACGGTCACGGCCCAGAAACAGGATAACGGCGTTGCTCCGCCAGCCGGTGTCCCGGGGGCTGCAACGAATATTCCTGCAGACGCCAATGCAAAGTCGGGTGCTGGCGGAAAGTACACAAATGAGCAAATGGAAGCGGTTTATGATTATCCGTCAACCAGCGAAGAAGTCGTTGTGATCCCTGGAAAGATCCTGCGACTGACGGTCGCGGCGATCGTGGATGTTCAGCCATCCGCTGCTCCGTCCGGCAATCCAGGCCCCCCGCCAGCGGCCGGTCCATTGCTTCAGCAGCAGCAGATTGAAGACATCGTGAAGACTGCGGTCGGATTCGATGCAGAACGCAACGACGATATTCAGGTCATCCTGGCTCCACTGGCTCCGGAAGTTGCCGATACTCCGGTCCTGACCGGATTTCAATGGGAGCAATGGCAGCCATTGCTGCAGTCGATCTCGCTGGGACTTGCCGCCACGCTCGCATTTCTCATCGGCATGATGCTGATGAAACGCATGAAGCCAATTGTGATCACGGAAACCGTTGGTCCGGGAATTCCATTGGCGGACGCTCGTCGACTGGCCGCCATTTCCGAACAGGCCAGGGCGAATCCGGAGATCGTGGCCAACATTCTTTCGGCATGGCTTAACGAACAGAACGAAGCACCTGCCGCCGCGGGATCAGCGATGGCATCTGGATCTGCCTCGGTAACAACCTCAGCCCGTGCTTCGTCAGCGTCGGGCTTGAGCGGAGCATCGGTCCCCAGATCCGCGATGCCGCAGAATTCGCAGAGTCCGTTTAATGAAAATCGAAAGGCCGCCTGAAGCTCACTGTCGCATATCGCTGTGAAGGACTGACAGGCAACAGCGATGAGTTGTTCAAAATGGTGTCTCGGAAGTGAGGCACGAAGATGAGAATGGATGCTCATCTGGATCATTGGAAAGTCGGGAAGTTCACGGACGGATCATGGATCGCGAACGGCAAACTCTGGAACTGTTGCAACTGCTGGGTGACGAAGTCGCCGAGGAAGTTCTTGGGCGACTACAGCCAGAGCGTGCGGAAAAACTGCGAGCCGGTCTTAAGTCTGACCGGCTGCTGTTGTCCACGATCAGTCGACAGCGTGAGGTTCTGGATGAGTTCGAATGCTTTTTTCAGTTTGCCCTGAAATCCAAACCACCGGAGCCTGTGCCTTCTGACAACGGTCCTGATTCCGCAACGTCGGAGAAACTCGCCAACGCAGAAGACACTGCGAAAGATTCAGCAGCCGACTGGGAGTCCTCATCGGCAGCCGAGCAAAAGGCGGCCGCTGAGCTGAAGACCAACGAGCTGAACGCTGCGAATTCTGCGGCGGCTGCAACTGCTGGGGAAGACCAATCGTCTGAAGGTACCACACCCGCGAACACTGAAGAAAATGCTGCCGAATCAGCTGCCAATCAGGAGAACTCAATGGCTGCAACCCCTTCCGCCACGACGGCTCAAACGACCGGCGATCCATTACAGGATCTGCAGACGCTGAGCATCCATCAGATCGCTCTCGCCTTGGCCTCAGAACAGTCGCGAACGACGGCAATTCTACTGACAAAGCTGCCGGCCAGGCTCACCGGCGATGTCCTGAACCTGCTCAAGCCTGACTACCAGAAGCTTGTCATGAAGGAGCTGACAAAGGAACAGCACGCTCCGGCCGTTCTTGTCGAGCGGATCGCCCGCGCGACGTTTATTCGAGCCCAACAGTTGCCGTCGGATCCACCCGATACCCGGAATCATGCGGATCGAATGGCCGAGGTGCTGCGCAGCGTTCCAAAGGCCGGTCGTCGCAATATGCTGGCCGCGATTGAGGAACAGGATCCGGAGCTTGCGAAGTCGCTGCTGACTCGCATCTATCGATTCGACGATATCGCGGGTCTGAACAAAACTGTGGTGCAGCGAGTGCTTGGCGAAGTGGACAGCACGAATCTGACCACCGCCTTGTTTGGTGCGGCAAGCGACGTGAAAGATGCCATCTTCTCGAACCTGTCCAAGCGAGCCCGGCAGACGATTGAGGAAGAGATGCAGTTCATGACCAACCTGCCGGAGTCTCGCATCCAGCAGGCTCGTGAAGCCATCGCAGAAGTCATCGCCAAGATCGATATGGAAAGTGAATCCTGAGAAATCCAATGACAACGATTCAGGTTAAATTTCGTCGCTCGCCGCTCACGTTAGTCGTGGATCATGACACGATTGTGATCGATTTCGCGTCTCACAAGGCGGCCAGTGACGCCGCTGGCGAAGTCACGCCGGGTGAATCGGTCGAAAATTCAGAACGTCAGAATGCAGGGGAATCGGATTCGGATGGCAGCAGGGACGGCATAAAAAATATGGGAGGCGGCAGCGAGGCAGATTCGGCACAGCGTCCGGCTCTCGTGAGCATGCCCACATCGGTGGCCACCATCAGCGCAGATGCCTCAGGAAAAATCGTGACGCCGTTGGCGCAGTCCAATGCGGTTCCGGTTCTGTCCGGTGCGACTCATGAGTTGCTCACTGCAGCGGAAGTGGGGTTCGGCGGAGTGTCGGAAGAAGAACTTTCCGAAGTGAAGCAAATGCTGGCCAGCGCGGCGGAGCTTGTCACAGAACTTCAGGAACAGCATCGTCAGTCTCTGGGTGAAATGCAGGAAGTCGCTGTCGAACTGGCCAGCGCGGCGGCTTCGTGGCTGGTGGGAGTGGCCATTGATCGTGATCTGTTTGCCGTGGATGACCTCGTTCGAAATGCCCTGCAGCACATGGAGCTTGATCAGCCTGTGCGAGTGCGTCTGAATCCGGCCGATCATATGCTGCTGAAGAATTTAATTAGAGATCCGGAAAGCCGTGCTCTGCTTGCCGATGTGTCATGCTTCGATGATGCCACACTGGTGCGGGGAAGCTGTCGTGTGGAATCAGGCCGACGAATACTGTTAACGGATATGAACTCGCGGCTGGAAGATGTCCGCCGCTCATGGTTGGAGAAACTGGATGACTCTCAGGTTGAACGTCGAGGAGATGGCTCAGCTTCCAGGACGCTGCGACGCTTTCCGGACCGTCGGGAAATTGCGTAGCGTACGTGGTCTGCTGCGAGCCGAGATGCCCGCGTTCGTCGGTGAGTCCTGTTCTGTGGGACTTCCCAACGGTGAACAGATCATGGCCGAAGTTGTGGGCTTTGATAATTCTGAATCTCAGCTGATGTGTTTTGACAGTACCGCAGGTCTGCAGCCGGGTCTGGAAATCATCGGTCAGGGTCGCAGCCGCGCTGTTCCTGTGGGGTCCGGTCTGCTGACGCGCGTGATTGACGGCATTGGACGGCCGATTGATCGACGAGGTCCTTTGCGGGTGCGTCGCTGGCGTTCCGAAACGGCGACTGTGCCGGATGCCATGCAGCGAACTCGCATCACGGAACCTCTGGTGACCGGGCAACGTGTGATCGACGGGCTTCTGACTATTGGTCGCGGTCAGCGTGTGGGTCTGTTTGCTGGCAGCGGTGTCGGAAAGAGTACCCTGCTGGGCGAGATTGCAAAAAGCGCCGAGTCTGATGTCAACGTGATCGCGCTGGTCGGAGAACGTGGTCGTGAAGTGCGTCCGTTCATCGAAGACTGCCTTGGTGAAGCCGGGCTGAAGCGGTCTGTCGTTGTGGTGGCGACTTCTGATCAGACGCCTCTGATGCGCATCAAAGCGGTTCTGACAGCGGCCACGATCGCCGAAGAGTTTCGTGATCAGGGGGCTCATGTGCTGTTCTTCCTGGACAGTCTGACGCGGCTCGCGATCGCTCAGCGCGAACTGGGCCTGCTGTTGGGGGAACCACCGGGTTCACGCGGTTATCCGCCTTCCGTGCAGTCGCTGCTGGCAAGCGTTCTGGAACGTCTGGGATGCGGAGCCACGGGTGCCATCACGGGTTTGATTACGGTTCTGGTCGACGGAGATGACATGGACGAGCCGATCACCGACGCGGCTCGCGGCATTCTTGATGGGCACATTGTTCTGAGTCGAAAAATCGCGGCGACGGGTCATTTTCCGGCTGTCGATGTTCTGCCAAGCGTCAGTCGAGTCTTTCGAGAAGTGGCGACTGATGATCATCAGAAGAATGCCCAAAAGCTTCGTTCACTGCTGGCGACTCACGCCGATGTGGCCGACCTGATTCAGATCGGGGCGTACAAAGCGGGAACATCCCAGCAGGTCGATCGAGCCGTGCAGATCATGCCTGCAGCAAAGCGTTTTTTGCAGCAGACCGTTAATCATAAAGCGTCCTGGCAGGAAACGCAGGATCAGATGAAGGCTCTGGCCAATGCCTGGCCCTGGTAACTTTGGACCGAATCATAATCATGGCTTCCTGTTGTGGAGGCCGGGTGCTCAAAATCTGAAAAACCATGAAACGCTTTTCATCACGATACGAAAAAGTTCGCCGCCTGAGGTCTCAGCAGGAAGACACCTGCCGAGCTGCCGCGGCTGCGCGCAACGCAGAACGAGCGATCATCGAAGAACGTCGGGATAAGGCAGTTGCGTGGCTGAATACCGTGGAGCATGAAGCGGGTGTTGGCATGGGGCTGGGGATCACCGGCGCATTGCTCAACTCGATGGCCAGCCAGATTGAACAGGCAAAGTTGCAGCTTCAGCACGAAAACATTTGCCTTCAAAAAGCTGAAGAGCGGCTTCGGGAAGCATTGCAGGAGCATAAGCAGGCTCGTGCCGAACTCAAGGTTGTCGAAGAAATGATTCACCGAGAGCAGACCGAACATCGCCGCGAACAATTGAAGATGGAAGAACACCAGCTTCAGGAACAGGCAGCACAGACTCACCACCGGACAATGGAACTCACGCGGGAAAGCGAATCATGAAGAAGATTCTTGCAATGATGCTGTATGCCGGAGTGATGTTTGGAGTCACCGCAGGACTCGGCATGTTCATGCTGAAAAAGACACAGCCTCACGTTGAGACCGCCGAAGGCAAAGACGCTGACGGCGAGGACACGCATTCGGGAGAGCAAGCGGCCGGAGATCATGGTGCTGCGCCAGCTGCTGATGCTCATGGTGAGGCCCCTGCTGCTTATGGTGATAGGGGCGGGCATCAGACGGCCAAGCTGCCCGGTTCAATCACGGATGGCGATTCGCATACAGGCGGATCTAGGGGAACTCATCACGATGAACGTCTGCCGGTGGCGGTTCGTGCCACTCCAATGAGCGTCGAAGAAATCGTGCGGATGGGGCTGAGTCTGAAGTCACGCGATGAAGTTGTGCGGAAGCGGGAAGCGACGCTGCGGGAAATTGAAGCTCAGCAGCGACTGGCTCTTTCCGATATCGCCTCCGCGCAGCAGGATATTGAAAATCTGCTGGCCCAGACATCTGATCAGCGGGCGGCGAAGGAGGAGTTGCTGTCACGCATCACGGCTCAGAATCAGACTCTGGAACGCGAACGCGAAGCTTTGGCCGCGGAACGTGAGCTCATCAAGAAGCAGCGAGATGAATTTGAAACCGCGCGGAAGCAGTTTGATGCGGAAAAATCGTCCGTCGTGCAAAGCGAAAGCGATCTGACCATCCGAAGCAATGAATTGGATAAACAACGAAAGCTGTTCGAGGAAGAACGCACGCGAATCACGCTGGACGGCGAGAAGCTGGTCAAGGAACGCGAAAAATGGCTCGCGGAAAAAGAAAAGATCGCGGAAGAAAAGAAGCAGATTGCTTTGGATCGCGACAAGCTGAGAGTGGATCGGGAGCTGTTCGAACAGGACAAGCGGGTGCTCGCCACCACGACAACTCCGTCGACATCACCGACCACGTCCGCACAGCCGACAACGCCAGCGGCCCCGCAGGATGAAGCTTCACGTCAGAAGAGTCTGAAGTCTGTCGCTCAAATGCTGGAAGGCATGAGCTCGGAAAATGCAGCCAGCAATATTCGCGAGCTGGCTGCAACTGGAAACACGGAGATGGTCGTGGACGTGCTGATGCTGCTGGAACAACGGAAATCGGGCGCCATCATGGATGCGCTCCAGGACGAGAAACTGGCCAGCGAGTTTCTGTTGAAAATGAGCAATCGAAATTCGGCGGCAAAATCTGCAAAGAAACGCTGACGCCCTCCGCGAGTGTTGCAAAACCGGGTGGCAGAGCCTCGCAAATTATTTATATGGATGGAGCCGATTGATGGATACACTGGACGTCGTTGAGATTGGACAGGATCTTCTTCTGACAACTTTAATGTTGTCCGGGCCGTCGATTATGGTCAGCCTTGTGGTCGGGCTGGCCATCAGTCTGATGCAGACGGTTACGAGCATTCAGGAACAGACCCTGTCGTTCGCGCCTCGAATCGTTGCTGTGGGAGTTGTCATGCTGCTGACACTTCCATGGACGCTGGAGCAGTCATCGGAATTCACTCTGCGAATGATGGAACGCATGCTGCAGGTGACTCAGTGATCGAAGGACTTGTCATCGCCTGTCTGCTGATCCTCTTTCGAGTGGGAGCATTCATCGCATTCCTGCCGCCAATGAATGGCCAGGGGATGCCGAATACGGTGAAGATAGGTCTGGCAGTTGCGCTTGTGGGCGTTCTGGCGCCGCAGCGAGCCATGGAAATTTCATTGGCCATGAATGGATTGACATCTTCCCACGGGGCGTGGCTTCAACTGGCGTACCTTGCCATTCGCGAAACGGCGCTCGGGGCCGGTCTGGCATGGCTGTTCAGTCTGTGTCTGGTTCCTGTGCGAATCGGAGGCGCGTGGATCGCCCAGGAGATGGGATTGACGATGGGTGGGCTGTCATCGCCGATGGACCAGCAGTCGAGCAATGTGATTTCGCAGTTCCTTGAAGCCGTTGGCGTCATGATGTTCTTCCTGCTGGATCTGCATCACGTTATGTTCTTCCTGCTGGGACAGTCGTTCAAACTGCGCCCCGCGGCGACGTCATGGGCGATGCCTTCGTGGGACAATGTGATTTGGAGTGTCACAGAATCTGTGGATCAGGGTTTCATGATCATCGGCCCGATCGGCATTCTTCTGTTTGTAATATCGTTGACGGTGCTGGTCACGATGCGAACAGCGCCTCAGTTCAACTTTATGGCGTTCGGCATGACGCTGCGTCTTGCCGCGGGACTGGGCGGGCTGGTCGTTTTTTTTCCGGAGATCTGTGGCACCATTCAGGAGTTGCTGTTGTTTGTAGGCCAGGAGGTCGCGAGCTGAAATGGCAGGACCAGAGAACAACGGAACAGAAGCAGCAACACCACGTCGTCGCGAAGAAGCGAGGAACGAGGGAGATGTTGTCTTCAGCTCAGATTTGACGGCTTCGGTCGCTCTGCTGGCAGGCTGCGCGACATTGCTCTGGACCGGACCGACTCTGCTGAATCGCATTCTCGAAAGCGTTCGCCTCTGGTGCATGGAAGTGCCGCATCAGGAGTGGACTAGTCAACACGTGAACGCCATCGCTCAATGGCTCGGCTGGGAACTTTTGGGCACGTGCGGATTACTGGTGTTGGGCCTGATGTCGATCGGCCTTGCGTTTTCATTCGCGCAGGTGGGTTTTCATCTTTCGTTCAAATCTCTGGCCATTAACTGGGACAGAGTACTTCCGGAAAACGGACTGTCGCGAATTGTGTCCCTTGATTCCGGAATCAAGGGATTGATGAATGCCGTGAAGGTCACGTTTTTGCTGAGCGTCGCCGCAACGCTGATCTGGGTTCGGCGCAGCGAATTTTCCATCCGAAATTTCGAGTCCGTGCAGGCTGTTGCGGCCTTCGCATGGCGTTTTGGTCTTATGATTTGTCTGGCCATGGCAGGTGTGTCGGTCGGGCTTGCTCTGGTTGACTACCTGATCAAATGGTTTCGCCATGAGCAAAAGATGATGATGACTCGTGAGGAGATCAAGCGGGAACAGAAGGATGATAGCGGCGATCCTCATGTTCGAGCCGCCATCCGTCGAAAGCAGCGTGAGGCTCGGAAGAGACAGTCTGTCAAGGATGTTCCCAAAGCCACAGTGATTCTGACCAACCCGACTCACCTTGCCATTGCGATTCAGTATGAGCCCGGAAAAATGCGGGCACCAAAAGTGGTGGCCAAAGGAGCCGGGGTCTTCGCAAAGAACATTGTCAGGATCGCGAAGGAAAACAAGATCCCGGTGATCGAACGTAAGCCGCTGGCGCGAGCGCTGTTTAAAACCGTTCAGGTCGGGCAGGAGATCCCGTTCGACTTCTTTCGTGCGATTGCTGAAATTCTGGCCCAGATTTACAAGGCAAGACAGTCGGCAGCGTGATGGGCATTTCAGGACTTCAGCGATGAACTTATGAGACGACTTTCTACGGATTCAGATTGATCGGCTTTGACAGCATTGCCGTGACGCCGCAGTGTTTCAGTACTCAACTTTACAGGCTCGAGAGGACACATGGACGTTGCAACAATCCTGGGACTGGTGACAGGCCTGTCGATGGTTATTGCGGCAATGGTTTTCGGCGGTGACACGCTGCCGTTAATGCATTTGCCGTCTTTGCTGATCACGTTTGGCGGCACGTTGGCTGCTGTTTTGATTCATTTTCCATTCAAACGGGTGGTCAGCGCTTTTGCCATCGCCAGAAAATGTTTTTTCAATACGCTTCCGGAACCTTCCGAGGTGGTTTCCAAATTCCAGAAGTTTGCGACGATCACGCGGCGCAACGGTTTACTGGAGTTGGAAAATCTGGTCAGCGAAGAGTCTGATCCGTTCGTTCGGCTGGGGCTGGAGTTAACCGCCGGCAGCGGTGATGCGGCATCCCTGAAAGCGGCTTTGGAACGTGAGATCACTGCAATTGAGCACCGACATCTCTCGGGTCGCAAACTTTTTGAAACAATGGCCTCCGCCGCACCTGCCTGGGGCATGCTGGGTACGCTGATCGGGCTTGTGCAGATGCTGCGAAGTCTGGATGACCCAAGGCAGATCGGCAGCGGGCTTGCCGTGGCGCTTCTGACGACTCTTTACGGAGCCCTTTTTGCCAATCTGTTCTGCATCCCGCTGGCTGGAAAACTCGAAACCAGGCATGCCGAAGAGGTTGTCGTGCGTCATGTCATGACCGAAGGCTTTCTGGCGCTGCTTGAAGAGAATACGCCGGGAGTCATCGAAGAGCGACTGCGAGCCTGGGTGCCACCCCAACAGCGGGCCGAGACATTTGCCGATCAGGCACGAGCTGCCTGAGGAAAGATCTTTCATGAAGACAAGATCAGCCACTCCGCCTGTTCATCTGAGCTACAGCGCGACTATAAAAACTGTCATGCCCGGGCTGATTGTCGGCATGATGTTTTTGCTGACTGCGTTCGCGAACTGCTCGACTAATGAACGAGTTGTGTTGCTGCTGCAGCTGAGCAATTCAGCATCTGGAGGTTCAGTGCGGGCGGACGAAAATGCAACGCTGCTTCGCCCACTGCGCGGAAGAAGTCGGGATGAAAATATCGTTCCGACGATTCAGCCGCAGGGCTTAGCGATTAACACTGGTTTGCAGATGTTGCAGACATCGTCATCACTGACCCCCGTTGAACGTGTCACGCTGGAGATTCCCTTTGGTGATCGTGCCTCGGGAACAGCCACAGTTCGTGATGAGCAAAAGGGACTGCTCGAGCTTTTGACTCGCCGAATGGAGCCGCTGGACCTGCGCATCAACATTCGCGTTGCGCCCGACAATGTTCAGCGAGCCGTTAAACTTCTGGATGGGTTGTCAGGTACCTTCAGCGTGACTCAGGATAAAATCGGGATCAGCGTCGACAGAAATCTGCCGAGTGACATTCTTTGTCTGGATGTCCTGCGCTCTGCGATGATGGTGGCCACAGAAGAGATCGTTCCATGATGGAGATTCGGCCCAGTCTTTTGAAGCCCGCCCTTTCGTCTTCCACCGCAGTTTCGCAGGCGGGAATGATGCTGTGCCTGTTTACATGCACGCTCGCGCTGCTGAACACTTCTGCTGATCATTCGGGCCAAAGATTGTTGGGAGTCCGCGACGCTTTTGAATTCTCATTGGCCAGCCGAGGCCTGAGTCTGGCAGCGGAAAAACCAGATGCCAGCAGCAATGCGGCATACTTCACGATTAACGACCGGCCGAATGAAAAGAATCCGATCCAGGACCGATTGAGTTCCATCCGTCGAAGTAAAATGCTTTTTTCGGAAAGGACCGAATCGGAGCAGCTGACGGATGTGAATCAACAATCGTTCTCGCGGCTGATAGTGGAACTCAATCGACTGTGTGATGTCTCCGCAATCAGAAGTTACTCGGGGGAACTGGCTTTTGATTTCGTCTCTGTGGCTCAGGGCACCGATCAGGAAGCGATTAATTATGCGATCGACCTGATGAATCGAATACAGTCGCAATCAGGATCGACGGACCTCGATTTTGAGCTCATCTGCTGGGCCGACAGTCCAAAGTCCACATCGCTGTCGCTTGCTGTTGAGAAAGCAGCCACGCTCAGCGATCAGATTCGGTTCCAGCGTCCCGGCAAACCATCACCGTCGTTATCGTCCAGTGGGCGGTACTGGACGATGACGACGGAAATTCGTCCTACGGCAACTCTGGTTCTCCGAAAGATCTCCGAGCTTTCCTCGTTCTGAGTGGTTGTTTGGATCCTGTTGCGGTTTCCCCGAATCCGCAAATTTTATCCGCAGAGATCATCAGAGCTTTGCATGTGTTCCCGTATGCAGCCTCAGGAAATGTGGCTTGCGAATGCGGTGAGTGATTCTGTTCAGGATGCGATGAGCCTGATCAGTCGGGTGCTTTGAAATGTCGGAAGAAAATCCAACAACATCGCCGATCCCAAAGATTCCGCTGCACCACGTTTCCAGATTGGCGGCGCACCACAGCTGGCCATGTTCATCGGGTTCGATGCCAATGCCCGGCAGTCCAAGATGATCGGTGAATCCCACAGCCCTTCGGCAGTCGACGACATCGGCACCATTGCAGGGCCGCAGGTTATCGTGATTCCAGCCCAGATCTGCCGCTCTATGGCGAATCGTCACGCCCGCCGCGTCCGCGAGTTCCAGCATCGCACTGGAGTCGCCATCGCCGGTGAGCAGCCTTGTTTCCACACCAAAGAGACTCATAAGCGCTGCGAATCCGGCACCAAACTCATCTCCACCCAGCAGGCACAAGGCTTTCGGTAGATGACTGCCGGAAAGTAGAGACTCGGCCTGATGAAATGGGACCAGGCCAAGCGGTCGATGCATCGCAGTCCGGCGTGTCCCGCTTCCAATCACAATATTGTCGGCCTGAATGAGAGTGCGTCGACACTCGATACCGCTCGTGACTGCGATGTTATTCCGTGTCTGCAGACGCGATTCACCAACCAGCACATCGACGCCCAGGCCTTCCAGCATAGCGATGTGATCCATGACTTCCGCCGTCATGGCTGTGGCCAGCAGCCTGTGAAGCAGGCGCGGAGTACCGCTGCGAGCGAACAATTTCTGGCGGGTTTGTGAGCGATCGACCAGAAGCTGCTCCACCAGTCGGCGGAGCGCGAGGCTGACCATCCACGCTGAGTGACGCTGCTCCGGCAGGATGCCCACGGAACGTTGCCCAGCTGCGCCGGCAATGCACATGATTTCAAAGGCCGCTTCGTCATTTCCTACCACTGCGATGTCGTATCGCATCACGTCTGCTCCCTGAATTTACGCACACTGCCGCCGGGTTGCACCAGACAATGGGTGCTGTGCGGCGAGTGTTTTGATCGCATAGTCTGGGAAGACTGATCGACAGTTTGCGGATTAGTCCTAAGGCGGAGATCTGTGGGTCGCGGCAAAATATGCAGGAGACAGGGGAAGTTGCCGGTTGTAACGAATGGTCGGCGAACAGCGATGCCGGGGAATGCGAAGCGTGAGCTTGCTTCTGGGTTTCAGTCGCTGCGACAAGGGCAATGGCGTGGACTTAAGGCGAGCGGGGGATGTTAATCCCCTGATTTGTTGCGAATGATGCGGAAATCAGGGCACTTACGTACTCCGCTCGCCGGTCGGATTGCTTAGATCCACGCCATTTGTGACAAGGGCGGAGTCATCAGAACAGCTCGGCAATCGGATTGCCTCCATCCACAACGAATCGCGGACGGCCCTGATGATCAACGTACTGCGTGTCCTGTGGAACTCCGAAGTATCGAAACAACGTCGCCGCAAGGTCTGCGGGAGTCACCGGACGTTCTTTGATGGTCCCGCCATCGGCTTCTGAGGCACCGATGACTTGACCATGCCTGAGTCCGCCGCCAGCGAGACACATCGACATAATCTCCGGCCAGTGGTTGCGACCGTCGGTACTGTCCTGAGTACCCATGACCGGCGTACGGCCGAATTCTCCCATGGCGATCACCATGACTTTGTCGAGCAGTCCGCGCGCTTCAAGGTCACTGACAAGCGTCGTCAACAGGTGGTCAAATAATGGCAGCAGCGGACCAAGACCTTTGGAAATACCTCCGTACGGCGGGATGTTGTCGCCGTGAGTGTCCCAGGTTCCGGACGCTCCGTGATAGCTGAGATCGAGCGTGACAAAGGTCGTGCCGGCTTCCACAAGTCGGCGGGCGATCAGAGCCTGCTGGCACCACAGATGCTTGCCATATCGATCGCGTGTTTCTGCATCCTCGTTCGAAAGATCGAAAGCGCGGCGCGCTCGTTCTCCCAGCAGCAGATCGACGGCCTGCTGCTGATACGAATTCAAAGCCGCCATTGACCCGTCCTGATCGAGTCCCGCTTTCATGTGATCAAACTGCTGCAGCAGGCTGACACGTTCGTGGAGACGCGATTGCGACAATCCAACTGGCATCTGGAACAAATCTCCGCCCGTTGTGCGACCTGTATCCACGCCGACGTCCGTATAAACGGGCAACTGAGAGGCTTTGTCGCAAATGAAAGGGTCGTATTGTTTGCCCAGATAACCAGCGAAGGCAAGATGCGATCGCGACTTCATGAATGCTGCGTACGGTGGCATCCCCGGATGATTGGGACCGTGACTCTTTGCAATCACTGACGCAAGAGAAGGATACTTGACGGCTTCCGGATTGACTCGCGGTTCCGCAGCCAGATTGGCCGTCTGAAAGACCATGTTTGGTTCATGATTGCTGTGACGCGCATCAACCGACCGAATGATGGTGAACTTATCCAGCATCGCTGCCTGCTTCGGCAGATGCTCGCAGATCACAACGCCCGGCAGTTTAGTCTGAGTGACCCCAAACGGCCCGCGATTAATCCACGGACGTTCGGGCTTGCTGTCCCATGTGTCGATGTGGCTTGGCCCGCCTGCCATCCAAAGCAGGATCACGCTTTTTCCTGACGGCAGCGATTGACCGACTGCACTGGCTTCTGCCTTTGCCTGCAACAGACCGGGTAAAGACAGGCCAGCCATCCCGGCCATGCCTGCTTTCAACATTGATCGGCGCGACTTCAAATAGACCCCTTCCGGAGTCCGTCCAAAGAAATTGCCGAATGAGTGACCAGCGTGCTGAGTCTGAATGCAGAGGTGCTGAGGGCTCTGGTTACCGGGCATCAGCGGTCTCCGAAGAATAAGATCAATGGCGGAGTACAGGAAGGAGTTGTGGTGGGGGACCCGGAGCGTATCCAGATTTTCTGCCACCGGCAAGCAGTAAACCGCCGATGTTGAGGCTCGGGCTGCAAGCTATACCGATCGCGATATGCTTCCGCCGCGACAACTTCCGCATCAGGAGGCCGGCCTGGCAGTCCCTGGTTTTTATCCCCACCCAACGCCGGTAAGGATTTATTACCATGTTTTCAGCGGCTTTGTCGAAGTCCCTTCTCCCGCTGGAAGGGGGAGAAGGTGGCCGATGGGCCGGATGAGCGGGTTATTCGCTGGTTCTGACGCTATCAAATGCTTAACGGCGTTGCCCCACCCCGTCATTCCGGTGTGTTCTCACGCGATCAGTTCATCCACGACCGAGCCATGCACATCGGTCAGTCGGAAGTCGCGGCCGGCATAGCGGTACGTAAACTTCTCATGATCGAAGCCAATCAGCTTTAGAATTGTGGCGTGCAGGTCGTGAATGTGGACGTTTTTTTCAACCGCCTTGAAGCCGAATTCATCGGTCGCTCCGTGAACATAACCACCTTTGACGCCGCCGCCAGCCATCCACATCGTGAAGCCCCAGTGGTTGTGGTCGCGGCCATTGATCTTGCCGGCGTTCGCTCCTTTTTGTGGCAGTTCAACCACAGGCGTGCGGCCGAATTCTCCGCCCCAGATGATCAGCGTTTCTTCCAGCATGCCGCGCTGCTTCAGGTCCGTCAGCAGAGCGCCAATGGCCTGGTCACACTGCTGGGCCAGGCGTCGGTGGTTGACTTCAATGTCGTCATGATTGTCCCACGGCTGACCTTCGCCATGCCAGACCTGAACGAATCGAACGCCGCGTTCGATCAGGCGGCGAGCAATCAGAATCTGTCGCGCCTGGACACCATCGCCGTACATTTCGCGAATATGTTTGGGCTCCCGGCTGACATCGAATGCATCCGCCGCTTCCGTCTGCATCCGAAAGGCCAGTTCAAACGACTGGATGCGAGCCTCCAGCTGCGCATCCCCAGGGCGTTCTTCCAGATGCTGCTTATTCAGGCTTCGCAGCAGATCCAGCTGGTTGGACTGCTCGGAACGGGTGACTCTGTCATTGCGGATGTTCTCGATCAGCTTTTCGAGCTCCGTATGTTTCGTGTCAATGTACGTTCCCTGATAAACGCCGGGAAGAAAACCGCTTTGCCAGTTCTGTGATTCCTGAATGGGATATCCGCCCGGACACATCGCAACGAACGCTGGAAGATTCTGGTTTTCCGTGCCGAGTCCATAAGTCAGCCATGAACCCATGCTGGGCCGGACCAGACGCGCTTCGCCACAGTTCATCAGCAGCAATGACGGCTCATGATTTGGCACATCGGCATGCATCGAACGAATGATTGCCATATCGTCGACGTGCTGCGCGGTGTGCTTAAACAACTCGCTGACTTCGATTCCGCTTTCACCATACTTTCGGAAACGAAACGGGGACGGAAACAACGCGCCCGTTGGACGTTCGGTTTTCAGGTTTCCGCTCGTAATCGTTTCGCCCCCACGCCGCTGCAGTTCGGGCTTGGGATCAAACGTGTCCACATGCGAAGGGCCACCGTTCATGAACAGGTGGATGACATGTTTAATACGCGAAGGAAACTGAGCCGGCTTTGGCGTCATCGGATTCAGAGAACTGTCCGCTCTTGCAGAGGAGCCCATCGAATCGTTCAGAAACCCGGTCATGGCCAGAGCGCCGAAACCGAGCCCGCATCGTTCCAGCATTCCTCGACGGCCAACGGCGATTCGCGAACTGGCAAGCGGTGAGTGACTGTCTGGCATAGATGAATGATTCATAAAAAGCCTCAATCCACAAAAGCAAATTCGTTGGTCAGCAGAAGGGCCTGGGCAAGCTGAGCCCAGGCATCAAGGCGAATGGAACCCGGCTGATCACGGAAATCATCTTCGGAGTTCCAGACTCGCTGCACTTTGCCATTTACCGACTGCGTGACAAGAATCTTTGAACTGAACGAGTCGTGATTTTCATTGGTCCGGCAGTCGATCACAAAGTCGATCGATTCGCCGGCCTTAACATCCAGAGCGTCGGTCGCTGTCGGAGTCGTTGTGTTATGCACGGCCACATCGGAAACAACGCCGCGACCGGCTTTCACGACGCGAAAGCGGACACCATCGCCCTGCTCAGTGGCGTGGCTGATCACAGCATTCACCAGAACTCGACAATCGGTATCGGCCGTCCAGCGTCGGATTGCGCAATGAGCCAGATCGCCGCCGGTATGGCCGCCCTGCTTCTGCAGCGACGTCCAGCCCAGCACTGGATCCGGCAGAGTCGCTCCGCCCTGCCATTTTCCGTCCCCGGAAAAAGGGAACACGGTGAACTGTGTCACCGCACCGACAGTTTCGTCCAGCGTGCCGTAACCATAACTCCATCCCGACACACCGCCAGGAATTGCCTGCTCGGCTTCGATTCTTCTCACGAAGGCCGCCATGCCGGTGACTTCCGACAACTCGGGTTCCCGCAGCAGAATGGTGCGACACAACTGCTGAATCCGGGGGCTCAGGTTCTGATCCGAACTTGCAGACTTTGACTGCTCGGCCAGATCGGCCGCTCGATTCATCACGAACGGATTGTTCAGCTGAAACAGAGCCTGCTGCGGAACCGTCGTCTCGAATCTGCGAGCCGCATGAGCATCCGGGCTTGGCAAATCAAAAGTGCGAAACAGGCCCGGCAGATTCTGGCGGTCGATCCTCGCATAGATCGTGCGTCGAAGACTGTTTGGGTCCGCAGCAATGTCGGCCGACTTCCCGCCGATCGTACGATCGAGACGACCGGAGACAGCGAGAATTGCATCGCGATGCGCTTCGAAGTCCAGTCGGCTTCGCGGCATTCGGGCGTGCAGTCGGTTTTCGGGATCTTTCTTTTCCGCATCCGGGCGTCGATTGGAGGTCTGCTGCCAGGTTTCCGACATGACCAGTTGTCGCACCAAAGATTTGACCGACCAGTTGTGGTCCATGAAAGAAGCGGTCAAATAATCCAGCAGTTCCGGATGAGTCGGTGAAGCTGTTCTGACCCCAAAGTCACTCGGCGCTTCTACAAGTCCCTGGCCGAACAGATGCATCCAGATACGATTGACTGCCACACGACCAGTCAGCGGGTTGTTACGATCGGCAATTGCATTGGCCAGTTCAAGCCGGCCACTCCCATCCTTGAACGGCGCGGCGCCTGGTTTGGACAGAGCCGTAAAGAAGCGACGCGGAACAGCGTCACCCGGATTGTGCGGACTGCCTCGCTTAAAGATGACGGGTTCAACAGGCTGAGGCTTATCCACCAGTCGCAGTGTGGATGGTTCATTTTTGGGCTCGTCCGAGGACGCGAAGATCCCGTACAACGAATAATAATCGGCGGTTGGAATTGGGTCGAATTTATGATCGTGACAGCGAGCGCACGAGACTGTCAGTCCCTGCATTCCACGGCTCACGACGTCAATTCGATCATCGATGATGTCATGCGTATTATTCAGAAATCGACGCCCGAGCGTTAGATAACCCATGGCCGCAAGTTGAGCCGGATCGTCTGAGCCCGGCATCCGATCGGCCGCAAGCTGACGTTTTAAGAACTCATCATACGGCATGTCGTTGTTGATCGACTGAATCACCCATTCGCGATATCGCCACGCATCAGGGTACTCACGGTCTTCCTGGAAGACGTAACCCTTGGTGTCGGCGTAGCGAGAAATATCGAGCCAGTACCGACCCCACCGCTCACCAAACTGAGGCGATGCGAGTAGCCGATCGATGTAGGTTTCCTTCCACGCCATAAAGGTCTGATTGGCCAGCGCGGTCTCGGCAGCGTTTATGTCATTCAACTCGGGCGGAAGGCCGGTAAGTGCAAATGCCAGACGGCGAACCAGAGTCCTCACCGAGGCGGGTGGCGAGCGTTTGAGATCTTTCTCGGTCAGCTTCTGATCGATCATAAAATCGACAGGATTAGTGCCGCTCGGTACAGCGGACAAATCAGGACTTGTCACCGGCTGAAAAGCCCAGTGTTCTCGCCAGCGTTCAGCGCGGCGTCGAGCTTCATCCTCCAGATCGGATGTTTCCGGCCAGATGGCTCCATCGGCAATCCACTTTGCCACGGCTTCGCGCTGAGCGTCCTCCAGCTTTCCTGAAGGCGGCATCGCGATATCTTCGCTGGAGTGTTCCAGCACTTTCAGAAGTCGACTTTCCTCCGGTTTGCCGACCGTGATCAATGCGGCATCACCAGCTTTGCCTTGCAGAACATCGGCGCGACGGTCCAGCCGAATTCCGTTTTCCTGCTTCGTCGGACCGTGGCATTCAATGCACCGTTCAAGCAGCAACGGTCGAATATTTGTTTCGAAGAAGTCGGCGCGATCGTCTGCCCGCAGAGTTGTGTGGAATGGCAAAGACAAAGCCAGCCAGCATATCGCCTTGCAGAGGCGAGCCGAACAGAGGTTCGGACGGATTGATTTGGACGAGCGTAGCATAGGAAGGCCCGAGTCGAAAAGGACTGCGGATAATTGATGCAGGAGGGAAACAAGCGAATGCGCAGAATCACATGCAGTATTAAAGCATCTGCCCGAAAGAACGGTCCGCCACATGGCAGTGCTCTGCATCTTGAATCGTACCCCCAAGGTCACCGGGCGACAATCGAAAGTTTGATTGCGGCCGGATTTCTCAGGGGAACCACCATTTATTCAACGATTTTCCCGTCCGTAGCACGGACAATGACCAGTTTGTGGTTCGTGACGTCGTACTGGTACTGCAGATCGGGCGGCAGTTGCGGCAGCGTAAGACGATTTGCCTGAATAATCTGCGTCATGAATTCGTCGTGAGTTTGCGGGTAATGCCCTTCGCCGGCATTGTAAAGGTTCAACGCATGCTCAATCTGAAGCGTCGGCAGCTGGATTCGGACCTTCTTCAGAATCTCCAGCGGTCCTGTCACCGGATCTGTCACCTGAGCATCGAGCGGCACAATTTCCTGACCGGCGTCCGGCTTGAATTCGCCGATGTCGCCGGTCGTGGGCAGAGGCGTTTTGGCCACAGGTGGGGATGAGGAGCTCATCTCACCGCAGCCAAACGAAAGGCTGCAGGACACGATCAAACCGGCCGCACGGATCCATAGGAATTTCTCTGACGTGTTCATCAATGATCTGTCCTGCCTGAAGCCTGGTGGTTTGAAAATAATTTATACACGCCCGTGTTTGAAAGCATCACGCGATTTGCAATGCACGACCTGCAACGCAGGGTCACTCGCGATCTTTGGTTCCATAGAAGACAAGATTGGCGATCTTCCATTCGCCGTTCTGCTTGATCAGCGTGAAATGATCATAGCCAAACTGCACACGAGGTCCTGCTGTCAATTTCCAGTACACGACGGCGCGAGCCAGCTCGGCTTCAAACGAAAAGTCGGTCGAAACGGGAACTTCGATCGCCTTGTGAACCGCCGATTTATGATACGACGCCTGAGCGGCCACGAACGGCCCTTTGGTCTGAGTAAAGATTTCGCCGGTGCGAGTGACCTCCTGGATGACAGATCCCTCAGCAAAACAATCACCGTAATCCTTCATCCGCTGATCGGACCACGACTTGAAGTATCCATCGACCAGTTTTCGGATCGCCGGCAGCTCCGGATTCTTCGCTTCCGCACTCGCATTCTGAACGCCGCCTGATGTTGGAGTTATGATCCCAGCCGCCTTTCGAGTTTGCGTTTCCGATTGCCATGCCGTCAGGTAATCAAGAACAAACTTCTGAACATAGCCACCGTCAACCCTGGTTTCGCCCACCGAAGAACCAAGCGGCGGGACGTGACAGAACGCGACTGTGAGTTCGGGCCGTTCCTTTCGCAGGAGTTCCAGGGAGTACAGCGTTTCCTCACAAAGATACTGGCCCGCCGTTGTGGAAACTTGAATGGTGTACCCTTTCTCCCTCAGCTTCTCGGCGACAAGCTCGCACGGAAATGACGACTGGAATTTGTCGGGACCGTCCGGAGCAATCTTTGTCTGTTCGGGAAGCTGGCCTTTGTTATCAGGAATTGGGGCGCGATCATTCTTCGCAAGAGACTCAATCGCCATCGACCCCGAACGGCCTTGTCCAAATGAGAAGATCGCGACAGGCCGAACGAGCTCAATCTGCTTTTGAAGCTCCTTCAGCGGCTCACCCCACACCACCGGCATCTGGTGAGCGACAATCCGAAAACCATTCCATTCGGTATTGTGAAGATTTCTGATTCCTTCCCAGGAAGGATTCGGAGACCGTTGCTCTCCGAATGGTTCAAAACCGGTCAGCAGAATGACCGGTGTTTCTTCCACCGCGGTTGCGATCATCGGCTTCCTTAAGAGGAAAGCCATCAGCCCCACCGAAAGGGAGGTTGCGATCAACAATAATCCCGCATGTCGCGTGAGGGCTCGTCGATTGGCTCGGCAAAAAAAAGGAGATCCCATTGTGTATGTCCTCAAAATGAATCTGCATTGGGCCTGCAGACCGCTGCTCGTTGTCGACTCTGACAGCAGCGGGTGGGACGTTATGTTAACCATCCGGCCGCTCATTCTGAACACAGGCGAAAAAGAAACTGGTACTCGATTTGCGATGATAGTAGCCATCACTCTCCGAGTGATGAATTCCAGGGGCCGCGCCTTGCGGCCTCAGGCTCAAGTCATTTGGGTCGGCTCCCCGGGCCTGAATCGCTGTGACATTTGGCATTGGCCGGGTTTTGTGGTTTTACTCCCGCCCCGTGCCAGCTTGTCTGGCACGAGCGAACGTTTTGGAATTAGGCACGAGCGATAAGCCGCCCCGGTTGGCTCGTCCAACCGGAACGGAAAGTTTTGTACGATGAATGGTGACGCACCGCTATGGAACTTGGCTTCCTGCCAGGCAAGCTGGCTGTCGATTTAGTGAGCCGCAAAGCGCTAGCTGCGGGTGAGAGTGTGAAATACACAGCGAAAACACCCGCGGCTAGCGCCATGCGGCTCACCGTTGTGACTAAATCGACGGCCTATGAGCCGGCTATGGGCGGAAGCCGCCAGGGCTTGCGGAAGCTGGCCTCATCACGCAGAGAAGCGAAACGTTCGGCGCGTAACGTTACGAGACGAGCTGGGAGGGGTTTTAGAAATGGCTGGCCTCACCCTGCAGTCGGTGGTAGTCTGTGCGAGTATTGGCAGGTTGTGGATTTCATCACAACCTGAGCCTGAGGCGCTAGCCGATTTGTTGATTTCATCGTTTAACCCGTGGCCGACAGGCCAGGCCGAGTAACAAAACTGGCCTGTCGGCCACGGGTTAAACGAAGATGATCTCTGTCGTGAAATCTACAGTGCGCTTGCAGAATTGACAGGATGAAATCGGCTAGCGCCTCAGGCTCAGGTCGGATTCCGCCCTGTGGCACGAGCGATAGGCCGCCCCGGAAGGCGGCGTGCGGGGCAATCGCTCGCTGACGCGTCGGGTTGGGATAAATTCATCGCCAGGGATTTCGGCGGGCGAGTCGACTCGTCGCGGAACGCGGCACACGCTCTTCGCGATTAATCTCAGAATGACAGATGTCTCACGAATTGTCGCGTGTCGTGAACTGGCGACAATGTCAAACAGGCACTACGATCCCCCCAACGGGCTTCGGACCTTGGCTTTCAGAGCAGCCACCTGCAAGTCCACTGGCACTGCCAGAAACGCGATCCAAACCGAGACAGGCCGCAGAGGAACAATATCAGTGGACCAGAATGGGCTGACAACCGGCATGGAATGGATCATCGATGCGCGCGGGTGCCTTGGTGAAACGCTCTGCCGTCTTCCGCTGGTGCAAGATTTCTGTGATACGGTTGTTCGCGAACTCACACTTCAGGTCGTCGGGTCACCGCAATGGCATCAGTTCCCGGCGCCCGGAGGTGTCACGGGGCTGTATCTGCTCACGGAATCGCACCTCGCGTGCCACACATTTCCGGAACTCGGCCTGATGACGCTGAATCTGTATTGCTGTCGGCCTCGGCAGGAATTCTCCTGGCAGCAGTCGCTGAAAGAGGCGTTTGGAGCCAGTGATGTGCGAGTCACTCGTGTCGCTCGCGGTGGACTTCCGGATCCAAAACCGCGAATCGGAACATCGGTCAAAGTTGGGATCATCGCCGATCCATGTGCCACGCATTCTGACATAGCAGCGTTGTCCAAAACCGCAGGAGGCCACTGATGAAGACTCGCGCAGCCGCCTGTCCGTCCTGCGGTGGACCGGTGGAATTCCGAATCAGCACGTCGCTGGTCACGGTTTGTCCATTTTGCAACTGCGTTGTTGCGCGAGGTGACAAGTCTGTCGCTGATCATGGTCGGGTTGCTGATCTGATCGAAACATCATCACCGATTGTGCTGGGCTCGACCGGTACCTTTAATCACAACGGTTTCGAAGTGATTGGTCGAGTCCAATACCGTCATCCTGCAGGCGGCGTGTGGGACGAGTGGTATCTGTCGTTTAACAACGGGCTGATGGGCTGGCTCGCGGAGGCTCAGGGAAAGCGTTATCTGACGTTCGAAAAAAAGTTGAAATCCAGCATCAATTTGCCGGACCATGACGCACTGACGCCGGGACATCAAATTGTTTTGGGCGGTCGCGGAGCCTTCACGGTGGGAGAAGCCGGAGTTGCCAAAACGGGTTCTGCACAAGGCGAGATTCCCTGGTCGTTTTTGCCCGATCGCCCGCATCGATTTGTCGACCTGCATACTGAAAAGGGCGGATTTGCAACGCTGGACTACAATGCCGAGCCCGTCCGGTTGTTTCTCGGTCACGAAGTGTCGCTTGCTGAGATCGGCCTTTCATCCGGCGGATGGACGGGAGGCGACCCGGAAGATGCGATTCGTCGAGTCACCGCGCTGTCACTCAACTGTCCGCACTGTGGCGGTGCGCTGGAGTTGAAAGCGCCCGATCAGACTCAGCGAGTCGGCTGTCCTCACTGCAATAGTCTGCTGGCATGTGACCATGGCAAGCTGGAATACCTGCAGACGTTAAACTCGCGGCGAGTGAAGCCACAGATTGCGTTAGGCAGCGTGGGAACAATCAACAAGGTTAAGTACACCGTCATCGGGTTTATGGAACGATTTGCGGTGTGGGAAGGCAAGACCTTTCCGTGGACGGAGTATCTGCTCTACGGCGCAGAAGGCGAATTTCGCTGGCTGGTGTGCAACAAGAAGCACTGGTCGTTTGTAGAACCTGTCGCTCCGCACGAAGCCACGCAAAGTCAGAAACTGGCACGGTATAACGGACAGGCGTTTAAGCTTTATGATCGAGGCACCGCGCATGTGCGCTATGTAGTCGGTGAGTTCTACTGGAAGGTGTCTGTAGGGGACACCGTCGAAACTGCCGACTTCATCAGCCCGCCTCAGATGCTGTCATTTGAAGTCACGAACGATGGAGTCAACAAGGAACTCAATGTTTCTTTGGGAACCTACATGACGGTGGAGGAATTGAACAACGTCTTCAAAAGAGAGAATTTTGATCAGCCTCTAGGCGTTGGACCCATTCAGCCGCGACCGAATTCCGGAGGTGTGTATCCGCTCTGGCTGCTGTTCGGAATCGCGATGACGGTCATCTACTTTACGCTGGATCGACTGATGCTGAAGAATGTCGATATAGGATTTTTCCTGGTGATGCTGGGCCTGATTTCACTCATCCCGCTGGGCACCATGATGTATTTGAACAACTTCGAAGTTCAACGCTGGGCGGACAGCGATCACAGTCCGTATTCCACTGATTAAATAAGCCATTAGAAATCTGTCGTCCATGAGAACCAATGGGAGCGGATCATGTTGAAGTCTTTTCTGGCAAAGCTGTATCTGATTGTCGGCAGCTTTCTGTGTTTGATGTTTGTCGTGGGAGTTCTGTCTGGCTGGAAACTGCCGTCTGTCGATTTTGACAGTTCGGGACGCAGCAGTGGCGGCTTTTGGGGGATGGGAAAATGATGGATGTGATATCTGAATTTGGTGCTCCGATGCTGGCTCAGATGGCCGAGCAATTGCCGTCGATCGATGTTGGCGGGTCAACATTGATCCGCCATCTTGTCGCAGCAGTCGTGTTTGCGTTCGTAGGCGTTGTTGTGCTGACATGCAGTTTTTTTCTGATCGCTCGCTTCAGTCCCTTCTGCATCGTGAAAGAGATTGAAGAAGATCAGAACGTCGCTCTGGCAATTCTGGTTTCGTCAGTCATTCTTGGTCTTTCCATCATCATCGCTGCAGCGATTCTGGGATAGGACATGAATCGGGCGCCGCTGTTTCTTCTGTATCTGAATGTGCTGATCGTCGCGACCTGCGGACTGATCTACGAACTGCTGGCTGGAACGCTGGCAAGTTATCTGCTCGGCGATTCTGTCACGCAGTTCTCCCTCGTGATCGGTCTTTATCTGTCCGCGATGGGAGTTGGAGCGTGGCTTTCGAAATACATCACTCGACAACTGGCCGCCTGCTTTATTGAAGTAGAACTGGCGGTCGCGCTGGTCGGTGGATTCTCCGCGCCGCTGCTGTTTGTGGCATTCGGCGCGATTGACTGGTTTCGTCCGCTGCTGTTCGGAATGGTGTTTGTCATCGGCACTCTGGTGGGACTGGAACTGCCGTTACTGATGCGGATCCTGAAAGAACACGTGGACTTTGATGATCTGGTTTCGCGAGTCCTGACGTTTGACTACATCGGTGCCTTGCTGGCGTCGTTAATGTTTCCGATCCTGCTGGTTCCAAACCTTGGGCTGGTGCGCACTTCGCTGGTGTTTGGAATTCTGAATGCGTCGGTCGGCATCTGGGGCAGTTTTTTGCTCAGCCCATTGATGACACCGCGCCGCGCTGCCGGACTTCGCGGGCGCGGCGTGCTGGTCATTGGACTGCTGACTGCAGGCATCATCAAGGCCGATGCACTGACTCGATACGCCGAAGAACAACAGTTGTCAGCATCCATTGTGCATGCAGAAACCTCGCCGTATCAGCGGATCCTGATCACACAGAATCGTACCGGCTTTCAGCTGTTTCTAAACGGTCATTTGCAGTTCAATTCGGCCGATGAATACCGTTATCACGAAGCGCTCACTCACCCGCCCATGTCGGCCGTGAAAACGCCAAAGCGGGTTCTTGTGCTGGGAGGAGGCGATGGACTGGCCGTCCGAGAAGTCCTGAAGCATCCCTCAGTGGAACAGGTGACGCTGGTCGATTTGGATCCTTCAATGACCACGCTGGCCGATCGCTTTCCGCCGCTGGCTGAACTGTCGCATCAGGCATTGCGAGATCCCAAGGTCAATGTCTTCAATGCGGATGCGTTTATCTGGGCCGGACAACAGACCGGCGAACCTTACGATGTGATTCTGATCGACTTTCCAGATCCCAGCTCATTTTCTGTCGGAAAACTTTATACCAGCTATTTCTATCGGCGAATTCACCCATTGCTGGCAGACGATGGCCGGATTGGCATTCAATGCACGTCGCCACTCATCGCGCCGAAATCCTACTGGTGCATCCTGAATACGATGCAGGATGCCGGATTTCACGTTCAGCCGTACCACGCGTCTGTCCCCACGTTTGGAATCTGGGGCTTTGCTTTGGCCGGCAAACAGCCGCTAACATCGGAGCCCGCGCTGGCTGAAAATCTGACCGGATCTTTGCGATTTTTGAATTCACGGACCATGTCAGATTTGTTCTCCACACCAAACGATCTGACCCGACATGACAGCGAAGTGAATCGACTTAACAACCAGGCGCTCGTCCAATACTACGATCAGGAATGGAGACTTCTGGAATGAACCAGGCCGGCATTCCGGAGGGACAGTTTTCTCGCCGCGACTGGCTGCTGACATCATTGGCCGCTGCCGCTGCGACTCAGTTCTCCGGTTGCCAACATGCCCTGGCAGGACTCACCGGTGAACTGTTGAAACCGGGAATGACACTCGGTCACCAGCTCCGCGACCGTTCGCAGGAGGCACGGTCGGCGATCGACGCGACTGCGAATTCTGAGGGCAGTGTACGGAACCTGGATGTTGCAATTGTCGGTGCGGGGATTGCAGGATTGTCGGCCGCGTGGCAACTGAAACGATCCGGACTGAGTTCCTTCCGCATCTTTGAACTGGAACCGGAGGTTGGCGGAACATCACGTTCTGGAACCTGCGACGTGACGGAGTTTCCGTGGGGCGCGCATTATGTTCCGCTGCCGGATGTGAGCAATCTGGATTTGATTGCTCTGTTTCGTGAAATGCAGGCTGTGCAGGTGTCTGAGCACGACGGAGCTCCGATCGCAGCGGAAGGCGTTTCCTGCCGCGATCCGCAGGAACGATTGTTCGTCAACGGCGAATGGCTGGAGGACTTGTATCCGCGTTCGATAGCCACGGAATCGGACCTGAAGGAATGGGACCGGTTTCGTGAGATCGTTCATCGCTGGATCGACTGGCGCGACGCTCAGGGAAACCGAGCGTTTCTGATTCCGATTGCCTACTGTTCCCAAGACCCGGACGTTCTGAAACTGGATCAGATCACAGCGGCAAACTGGCTGAGGCAGCAGGGATTTTCGTCGCCGCCGTTGCTGTGGCTGGTCGACTATTGCTGCCGCGACGATTACGGCCTGACGGTTGAGCAGACCAGTGCCTGGGCCGTGATGTTTTACTTTGCGTCTCGACTGCAGAATTCAAACAATCCCGAGCCACCACTGCTGACATGGCCTGCCGGGAATGGTGCGATCGTGCGACATCTGTCGTCGCAGTTTTCAGACCAGATAGAAACCAGTCGCCCGGCGATGCAAATCATTCCCGGCAATGGCGCTTTGAATCAGCCATCGGTACTGCACATCTGGAATCCGGACAGCAATTCGGCAGAGACGTGGACTGCGCGTCACGTGATCTTTGCTGCGCCGCAGTTTCTGACACCGCACGTTCTGGCAAACCAGCCGGTGGAACGCATCGCGTCCGTGCGAACGTTCAGCTACGGGGCGTGGGTGGTCGCGAATCTGCATTTGTCGAAACGGCCGACGTCTGTGGGAGCACCATTGTCGTGGGACAATGTGATCTATCAAAGTGCGTCACTTGGTTATGTTGTGGCGACGCATCAGGTCGGATCGGACTTCGGTCCCACGGTCTGGACCTGGTACTATCCGTTGTGCGATCCGCTTCCGTCCAAAGATCGCGAACGATTGCTCGCCGCCACATGGGAACAATGGGCCGAAGTGATCCTGCAGGATCTCAGACCTGTGCATCCGGATCTGGGCGAATGTCTTTCGAAACTGGATGTCCTGATCTGGGGTCATGCCATGATTCAGCCTCGCCCCGGCTTTGTCTCGGGGTCGGACCGACATCGTGCCGCCGAACCCGTGGGAAATGTACACTTTGCCGGCACCGACCTGAGTGGACTCGCCTTGATGGAAGAGGCATTCTATCACGGCCTGCGAGCTGCGAATGAGGTCATGGCGGCGCGTGATCAATCGGTTTCAACTGACGCAGCGAATTGAAAGACACGAGGGCCGCGTCGATGGACTCCACGAAATCTGCGAACTCAGATCCTCGGCCGATACCGTGGCTCTTTGATGCCGCAACAGATCTCTCAATGTTTGTCGGAAGCGCGGCCGTCGCTTTGCTGCTGCTGGCGGCAGGGCATCAATTTCAGTGGCTCAGTGGTGACACTCCTGACTGGCTCTGGATCGCCGCCGTCCTGTTGATCGATGTTGCACATGTGTATGCGACCGGCTTTCGAGTCTACTTCGATCGCGAGGAACGACAGCGTCGGCCCTGGCTGTATCTGCTCACCCCGCTGCTGGCGTTCGTCCTTGGCGCGGCGGTGCATTCAGAAGACGCTCGATTGTTCTGGCGACTGCTGGCGTACCTTGCCGTCTTCCATTTTGTGCGTCAACAATACGGCTGGGTGGCGTTGTACCGTGCGAAAGCGGGCGAACAAACTCGCGCTGGTCGCTGGCTGGATACGGCGGCCATTTATCTGGCGACGTTGTATCCGCTTGCCCACTGGCATGCCGCATTGCCGCGCGAGTTCCATTGGTTTCAGGAGGGCGATTTCGTTCAGCTCCCGGCCATGATCGCCCGCCTGCTGCAACCGTTCTATTGGACGGCATTGGGTTTGTACGCAGTGCGTTCCGTCTGGCGAGCCCTCGTGCTGCACGAGCACAACCCGGGAAAAGATCTGGTTGTCGCGACCACGGCTATCTGCTGGTACGTGGGCATCGTTGCGATGAATTCGGACTATGCGTTCACTGTGACGAACGTGATCATCCACGGTGTTCCGTATCTGGTGCTGGTGTATCGCATGCAGCCGACGAAGCCGGCAACCGACACGCTGGTTCCACCGCGTCGATTCGGCATCGCCGCGTTTCTTGTGATCGTCTGGCTGCTTGCGTTCTTTGAAGAATTTCTGTGGGACAATGGAGTCTGGCAGGAACGTTCATGGCTCTTCGGATCCTTCGCCGGTTTGAACACGCTGGACTGGATTCTTGTCCCGCTGCTCGCCGTGCCCCAGGTGACCCACTACATCCTTGATGGCTTTATATGGAAACGCCGTCACCATCTTGACCGTGAAGGGATCATCGGCCGCTGAAAAAGATTTGCGGGAAGACCATAAGCTGGTAGGTCTGGAATGGTGCGGAGCTTTCCTAAGAACGCCTGATAAAACCGAAACCGGCTCCCGGACTTTGATAAAAATGCTGAAGAGCATGGATGTGAGAGGGTGCATGTCCCGCTTTTGTTTGGGCTTCCTGGTTTGCCTGCCTCAATGTCTCATCGCTGATAATTTGTACCGAGAAGCTGTCGACAGGCTGATTGTATGGAGAGTTGAGAACGGCCAGTACGCCTGCTCGGCGTACACAAGTGCGTACTGCGCGGCGCGAGATCCGTTGCCGGCTCAATCGCGTCGGGATCAAACATCCAGTGTCGGTCGTGACCTGCTTGATCAGGCTCCGGAAACAGGGTTGTGGAAGGTGCTACCAGTCATTCTGGGTGATGGCTCAACATTCACAATCACCCACACAGAGGCCAATCAGAAAAAGTATCCGCTATAGAGCGGCCAGAAGGCTGGCTGTGGCTTTTCAATCATCCGTGCGATTGTACGGTTCTCGTTAGCGGTTGGAATTCTGAGGGAGACCGCCATCAGTCGGTACTCAGGACAACAGGCCGGTGAAAACAGTTTGCTGCGAAATGGGCACGGGACTCTTAATGAAGGAGTGTGCTTGTGCTGGATCGTTGTTTTGCCAGCTTGTTTGATATCGAACTCTTATAACAACGCGATGTTGATATTGTTGTTCGGATACATCACTCAAGTGCATGTGACCTGTGTCTCTGGCGGGAGGAAAGATCATCCTGGACAGCCACATTGAGCTGCGACTGCCGAGTCTCTTCAAGGCCTGACTGAAGAGCATCTCGAAAACAATCTTTTCGAATCAGCGGTCCTTCACGTTAGCTCGCGATGAAGACTCTCAGGACTCTGTCCACGCAAATGCTCTAATCCCAACGTACATTTAATCAACTTAATATCCGGTTCCACTATCCAGCGTCCTTCGTACATGGAACCAAGCCATGCACCAGGATGCTTTTCCACATCAAGCAAAGTGCTGGCGATGGTGAATCCCTCAGAGCGGGAGCCGGGAGTATCCACCTTCACATCACTCAATCGTATCTCAATGAATTCAGGCGTGCGTCGATACTCTTTTTTCGACATCCACTTCGGACGCGGCCCACGCGGCCATTTGACCGTGCGTTCGGTATCACTGATTCGCTTCGCACCGAACGGGTTGTCATCTCGCTTGTGATGATTTTTCATGACAACATGAACGCCCATCTTCATGCAAAAGGCAATGAACCAATACGTGCAGTGATACGAATCGGCAACAACAATATCGCCTGCTCGAAGCGTAGAACTCAATTGACGCAGGATTGCCGTTTCACCAGTCCCTTTGCCGCTGTACGCCGCGTAGCCGAGATCCATCAGCATCCCGGTAATCATTGAAATCAAACAGACGCAGCGCAGAATCGGAAACCCCAGCCCTTCCCTGGTCAAATGTTGCCAAACAACACCAGGAAAGGTCCACGCCCGCAGCATTCTAACGATCAGTAGGGTCACGCCATAAACGTCATGTTTCCATGCGGAAAAAAACTTAAAATTTGTGAACGCGACGGATCGCGTTCTTCAACGCTGCGCGGTCGCGGCAATTCACGGTCGTGGCAATTCACGGTCGCCAAAACGCAAAATCGCCGTGGATAACGCCATTCGTGACAAGCACACGTTTCATGACGACCGGGCGAGCCGTGGATGAAGCCGTGCGCTTGTCCCGGGAAAATCCTGACCTTTCAGTTGGACTGCACTTTGACGTCTGGGAAGGGATGGTCACGGATCTGGAAAAAGTCAACCCGGAGTTCCTGCTGGAAATGCTGCGGAATGAAGTGAGTCCGGGCTGGACAGAGTTCTCCTGCCACGCTGGTTATGCTTCGCCCGATTTTCAATCGATCTATCTGCGAGAGCGGGAAGCAGAAGTCGCCACGCTGACCAGTCGACGTGTTGCTTGGTAGTTTATTGTTTGGCAACGCGGACCGGCTTGGTACAACTTCTCGTTGGTCAAACTCAATTGTTGGGCGACCTTTCGTGATCTTCAAGTTCTAGTGAGTCTGATTTGACCAGCTGGCAGGATCGAGTTGGTAGAAATCTCTGAGCACGTCGTAGGCATCTTGATGATGGACATGAAAGGCTGTCGGTCGCTCAAAAAACGTCTCCGTGATCACAGCAAAGAACTCCGCCGGATTCGTAGCCCCATAACAGTCAATGAAACCATGATGACGGTGTTGGCAACTTTCGACAAGCTGTTCAAACTCCGGACCAAGGCTGCGCAGCCAGCGTTCAAATTTTTCGCGACTTTCCAGTTCCGGAGTTCCATCGCAGATCCTGCCATTCATCATGTCCAGCTGATGAGCGAACTCGTGCAGAACCAGATTGCGTCCCGGCGTTTCCATGACACCACCCGCTTGTGCTTCCGCCCACGACAAAACTACGGGCCCTTTCCACCACGCTTCTCCAAGGCGCGCCTGACCGCCTACCGTGACCAAACCAGCTTGAGAAATCTGCGTTCCCGCGGCTACGTAACTGGTCGGATAGATCAGGATCGATAACACGTGATCGAACAGAACTTCCCGATTCATTCCCACAACCAGAAGACAGGCCTGAGCTGCAATTGTGACTTTCATTTCGTCGGTCACTGATAATCCGCCGCAGCCCTCCCAATTCTTTTCCGGGATAAATACCTGCATCAGTCGCCGCAGCCTTGCCTGTTGCTTAGCGGACAGGTGACGGTCATGGACCATATTCGAACGAATGATCTCGTCCCAGTGAAGCGGAAACGGTTTCGCCAGCAACTTCGCGCGGCGTCTCTGTTTGAGCCAGCCAAACATCTTCAGAACCTGCTATTAGAACTGCGCGCGTCATCATCTGAAGAAACGTGAATCAGCGGCGGCGTTGACCAACGCTTCAACGGTTTTGACTCGCACAGTAGGCGTTTCCTGGGTTGAGGTTTTTGTTATTTTACGTTCTGATTCCTGAGGCAAAGGAAGCACGCTTCCCGTGAGCAGGACAGGCTGACTGATAAGCGATTCCGCGGCTGTCTGAGTTTCGCGATCCGCAGCAAAATCTAATCGCCAGTTTTGGTCGTCGGCGCGGACGGACAAGTCAGGAGTATCGCCGGTCTGTGACAGAGTTGCTCGCAAAGTGCCTCGAATGGTTACTTTCGCGCCCTCTTCGGGAGAGTCTCGGAAATCAAGAGGCGAAAGTTTTTCAACGTCAACAATCCAGCGGACGATGTCTTCGGCTCCCATGACTCTTCGAAGCGTACCGGTCACAACGACGGGGGCCTTGTGGTGCTGTGCTGCAAGCTCTCGACTGACATCGTCCGGCAACTGAAGTTCCCAGGTCATGCGGTGGAACGTGATCGTGGTGCCCGTCGTTTCACAACCGATCGCAACAACTCCGTGGCGCAGCCGACCATGGCACAATACGGAAACCGAAGTTTGCTTCACTTCCTCATTCAGAGGCACTTCATCGGCCGTCAGGACCGCAGGGAGGAAAAGGATTGTTGCCAGAAGCAAGCTGATTGAAAGGAGTCTCTGACTCATGAAAGTCTCAGTGTGTGAAAGGAAGTGTTTTTCTGGGACCGGCCGGCTCGCGCTGTTCCACCTCGCTACCGAAATCGAGCCGGATCCACAATCATTCGATTATCGACAAGCCGCCGTCGTTTCGGAATATTGACAATTGGCGGGCCAGTCACCGGCGGCGTATCGTCGGATGGATTCTTCAATAAAAAGGTGAGATCAAGAACACCACCCTGAATCCTGCCTGGAAAGGCATGTCCCCAGAACTCCCGAAGTGCAGGCACGGGGCGAGCATTCTCACAGAGAAGATCCCGCACTTTGGCCATCTGAGTCGGATCCTGTGCGGGCGAAGAAAACGTACGAGCCCAGACCAGTGCCGCCGCACCGACAACGTGAGGCGCTGCCATTGATGTTCCGCTCATTGACTCATAACCGTTGTTTCGGACTGTGCTCAGGATGTTCACTCCCGGCGCGCCAAGATCGACGGACTGTTTGCCGAAGTGACTGAAGGAAGCGCGTTGATCCTTCACATCAATTGCACCGACAGAAAGTACGTTCGTCTGTCGCAGTGACGCCGGGTAGCTCGGTCGCTGGTCATTATTATTGCCGGAGTTGATCGTATTCCCGGCAGCGACCACGAACAACACGCCCTTTCGTTCGGCCCGCGCGACAGCCTCCGACAATTCCGGCGAAGTATCCGGCCCACCCCAGCTGTTGCAGAGAATATGGGCGCCGTTGGCAACACCCCAGTCGATGCACCGCACGGCATCGGACGTGGCCCCTGAACCATCCGGCCCCATGAACCGCAGCGCCATAATCTTCGCGTTCCAACTGACGCCAGTCACACCAATGCCATTGTTTCCGACGCCAGCGATTGTGCCCGCGCAATGAGTTCCGTGATCCTGTTCGTCCATGGGATCATCGTCGTTGTCATAGAAGTCGTACCCATGCTTTCCCGCTCGAGTCCACATGTTGGCTTTCAGATCCGGATGCTGATGATCGACCCCGGTGTCGATCACACCCACGATGATGTTTGAAGCATCGGAAGCGACCGGCCAGACTTTAACCGCACCACTATTCTGTAGACCCCAGAGTCGGTCCAGAAGCGGATCGTTGGGTCGGCCGTTTGAAGTGGATGGCAGTTCTTTGTCGAACTGCGACATCGTCATGAGATAGTCAGGAGCCGCATAGGTGACAGCGTTGTCGGCCATCAATGCTTCGACGGTGTCTGCTGTGACAGTGCCGGCAATCGGTTCGACAATCAGAAAAGAACCGCTTTCATAGTCCTCAACCAGTTTTAAACGGGCGGCCCGAAGTGTCTCAACTGCAGGCTTGGAGTCCGAGTCTGAATAGCTTATCAACAACCGAGTGGAACGCTCTTCGATGGGAGGAATGTCGGTATCAACATGGGCTGCCATAGTCTGCACGGTCGGAACCTGAGTCTCCGCGACTTCAAAGACGGCTTTTCCGTCCCGACACATGCCCTTGAAGTGCGACTTCGCACGCCGGACCAGAACCATTTCTGAAGACAGTCGCTTCTCTGCACTGCACTTCGCGCGAAGTCGATAATGATCGGCGGAAAGCGGCTCATTCAGAAGAAAACAGCAGCAGGCGAAAGCCACACATCCTCTAAAGATGGATAAGTTTCGGCGCGTTGCGTCTCTGACAGTTGTGCAAACCCGACGGCTCATATGTTTGTCCTTAGTGCTTTGTCCAGAGACGGACGCTATCGCAGCGTGTGATTTCGGTAAAGATCAGTCGAGTTTCGACGATCGCCGTTCCCGCGAGCGAATCGTGGGCGATGAATTGGTGCAAAAGAAAGAGGACTATAATAACCCGACGCGTCAGCGAGGGATTTGTTGTCACGCTGCCGAAACGGCAC
>Ga0209702_10001302_pt1 | contig 48140 bp, 42 predicted proteins | sample FRY01_FD_187210 | JGI IMG/M metagenome (GOLD analysis project Ga0209702, IMG submission 187210) | Freshwater microbial communities from Lake Fryxell liftoff mats and glacier meltwater in Antarctica - FRY-01 (SPAdes) (version 2) | ecosystem: Environmental > Aquatic > Freshwater > Ice > Glacier... | reverse complement strand
CTGACCACACTTTCAGATGCTGCAGCAGAACATCTTTCGAAACACAAAGGACGCCTTGATCTTTACGGCCTCACTACACTTTCAGATATTGCAGCAGAACATCTGTCGAAACACGAAGGAAGCCTTTATCTTGACGGACTCACCACACTCTCAGATACTGCAGCAGAATCTCTGTCGAAACATGAAAATTTAGGTGTATCTGAAGCTATTCGTGCTAAAATAGATACATTCAAGAAGTAACATGAAAAATTTAGAAAACACATTTCAAGAAAAAACAAACTCCAATGGTGCTCCAAACAAGCAGGGATTTCATTAGCTATTGGATGTAGTCAAGAAGAAATTAGTCTTACAAAAGAAGAAGCTTTGAGTGGAGGTATTAAATATCATTATGGAAATCTTGAACACAAAATCACACCTAATCCCTAGAGAATAGAGTGATTTACTTTTTCATTATGTAATTTCTGTAATGTTATTTTCATAAAACTGCATATCTCTTTTAATCTTCATCCAATTCAATTTTCTGAACTCGCACCACAAGAGTTCAAAACTTTGAATTAGGTCAAGGTTAAAAGTAAAATTGAGGCAATTCAGTTTTCGGGATTATTTTCTAATCTTAAACCTCAGAACTAATTTGATAGAGAGTACTGAGAGAAATTCCTTACAAGTAGGGTTGCTTCATTCGAAAGGCTTCAGCGAATGAAGATACGGAAAACATATCCTCAGGATTTATCTCTCCTATTACGCCATGTTTCTCAAGACATAATACAAAATCTGAAATTTTATGTGCAGGATGTCTTTCTTCTATTCTTAAAGAACGTCCATTTTTTAACTCTACAATTACTTCTTGAAATCTACCTCTGTAATTATATTCTCTCGTTTTGTAGCCAATTATATTTTCATATTTTTCTTTCCATTTTTTTCTAAAAAAGAGCAGGTAACTTACTTCTATATGGTCTGAAAAAAAATTAACCGTCTTACCTTTAACTATTGTATTAAGTACGAATAGAGAGAATATAACAATTATTGGAAAAATATACATTCCCGCCATATTATATCCTAAATATATACCTCTTAAGGCCAGAAGTACGGCCATTGTAATGAATAGAATAATCGTAGGTGTTCTTTTTGGTAAATGCCAAAATTTTATTCTCGTTACATCTACTGTTGTATTATCTTGATTACTCATATTAATATACTATCAAAGTTTCAAAGATTTAACAATTTGAACAAAAAAGACTCTAGAGTAACAAGGGCAAAGATTGCTAGCCTTGCAAATAATACCCATCCATAAATTTTTTCTTGTATTCAAAAAAAGTATCATTATAAATCGCCTCTCTGGCACCATCTACTAATTGCACGATAAAATGAACATTATGTATTGATGCTAATGTTCCTGCTAACATTTCTTTTGCTCGAAACAGATGCGCAACATATGCACGTGTAAAATGCTTGCAGGTGTAACAAGTACATCCTTCTTCTAAGGGTTTCATGTCAGTTTTATATTGTGCATTGGTAATACTGTATGTTCCTGTATGAGTATACAATGTACCATTTCTGGCAATGCGTGTTGGGGCAACACAGTCAAATAAATCACACCCATGTTCAATACCCAACAATACATCACCCGGCTCACCAATACCTAATAGATGTCTTGGTTTTTCTTCTGGTAATTCTTCGTTTACCCATTTAACTGCAGTACCTAAGTCTTCTTTTGTAAAAGATCCACCGATACCGAAACCATCAAAGGAGTCTCCTGATTCTGTTTGTAAAGATGCTAATGTGCGCGCGGATTCACGACGAAGATCTTCGGATTGACCACCCTGTACCACACCCAACAACATTTGTTTTTTTTCTGTATCAAGTTCGTTATGTCGAATCAAACTTTGTAATGCCCATGCATGAGTACGATGCATTGCTTCTTGTTGATATGTATATGAGGCCTTTGGACTGGTGCATTCATCAAATGCAAAAATGATATCAGCACCCAGATTCCACTGAATTTCCATAGAACGTTCTGGAGTAAATCTGTGAGTAGAACCATCTCGATGTGAACGAAATGTAACACCTTCATCATCAACATGTGCTAATCGTTTATTATTTTTTGTTCCACCTTCTGGATTTTTTCCTGATTGATTTTCTTTTTGTGTTGCAACTTTTGATACATGTTCACCAAAAGCAGCCCCCAAAGAAAAAACTTGAAATCCCCCAGAATCAGTAATTGTTGGACCATACCATCCCATAAAAGGACCAAAACCACCTGCACTTTTTATAATTTCATCTCCTGGCTCTAAATATAAATGATAGGTGTTTGCTAAAACCACTTGGGCAGAAATTGATTGCACCATATCTGGAGTTAGTGCCTTTACAGTCGCTTGTGTTCCCACAACAACAAAGGCCGGAGTCTGAATATCTCCATGGGGTGTGTGAATAACACCTGCACGCCCTAATGATCCTAGTATTTTTTTATGTATTGAAAAACTCATAAAATAATTATTCTTCCAGCACTATGGGTGTTTCTTTTGATATTATCTCTTCGTACATTATATCAAGAAGTCTTACGAAACGAATTTTTTCTGGATGTACGGGTAAACGTACATATGCTTTTTGAAATGGGTCACGCGAATCAAAAGATATTTTTTCAATCACACCAGCAATAAAAGAAGCGTTCGCATACGAAATCACATCCCCCTGTGCCACAGCAACATGTCTTGGTATTTCAAGTTTCATTTGATACCCCCCCCTGCCCGCCATCATCAATGCAAAAGGTTCCTGAGTTTCATCAGACGAAATAAAAATTACAGGTGTATCCATTTGTGTATGAGATGTCAAAGAAATAATAGAATAATGAGAATCAACAAGAGAAACTTTTCCAATCAGGATCCCAGACTCAGAAACAACATCCTGGCCCACAATTACCCCATCCAAAGAACCTTTATCTATAATCATCGTGTCACGGTTATAGGATGATTGTGCATGTACCACACGTGCAATCAAAGTAGATTTTGAATCATTCAAACCAACTAATTTTAATAATTCATTATATTCTGATTCAATTAATAATGCTTTGTCTTGTGCTATTTTTTCTTCCGTAACACGTTTTTCTAAGCTTATTAAGCGATGCATTAATTCTTTTTTTGGTAATATTGTCAATGATTGAATACTTTTTTCATCATCACCTTGAATCGAAGACCAGACAGGTGATACCATACGTATCACCAATGATTGCAACCAAACAGCAGAAGGTCGAAATCCCACAAGAAAAAAAACAAGGCCTACCCCAAAAACAAACAAGGGTAACATTTTTTTTATACGAGATGTTGTATGATTATGACCGCGCATGATCTTCATGATATGCTAATACATCACGATATTCATCAAGGTTTTCTAATACAATACCAGCCCCGCGTGCAACAGCAGACAATGGATCGTCTGCAACGTGTACTGGTATTTTTAAAATACCCTGCAACAAAATATCCAAACCTCGGAACAACGCTCCACCACCCGTTAAATACATACCCCGTTGCATTATATCAGAAAGAATTTCAGGTGGAGTTGTTTCAACAACCTCTTTTGCACCTTCGATTAATTCATGCAAAGAACCTGACATTGCTTCACGAATATCAGTATCAGTAAGCAATACCTCTCGCGGTAATCCAGTAATTAAATCGCGACCTTTTACTGTTGCTTCCATGGTTTCCCCATCTTCCAATACAGACCCAATAGCAATTTTTACTTGCTCGGCAGTTTTTTCTCCAATAAGAATTTTAAATTCATCGCGCAGATAGGAAACAATATCTTGATTAAAACGGTCTCCTGCAATTTTCATATTTTTTGATTGTACGATTCCACCCAATGCAATAACCGCAATATCACTGGTCCCGCCACCAATATCTAATACCATAGATCCAACTGGCTCTTGAACGGGTAATCGAATACCAATTGCTGCTGCCATTGGTTCTTCGACAATATAGACTTCGCGTGCACCTGCATTTCGTGTTGCATCATATACAGCACGACGCTCTACATTAGTAATTCCAGAAGGAACACCAACAACAACACGCGGACGAAAAAACTTTTTTGATATTTTTTCTGTTTTTCCAATAAGATATGCCAACATTTCTTCAGTAATTTCAAAATCAGAAATAACGCCATCCACCAAAGGTCGAATTGCTTTGATGTGACCCGGGGTACGTCCCAACATTTTTTTTGCTTCTACACCTACAGCAACAATTCTATTTGTTTTTGTGTTCATAGCAACAATGGATGGCTCGTTGATGATAATTCCATGACCACGCAAATATACCAAGGTGTTTGCCGTACCTAAATCTATTCCTATATCATTTGAGAACTTTTTGTATAATTTTTCTAACATATCTGTATATTTATTCTTTTTAAACACTAAATCTTCCTATAAATTCATCGTATGATACAATTTCAGCATCTGCGGATGTTCGTTTTTTAATTTCTACGGATTCTTTTTGCATTGTTTTTGTACTGACAACCACACGATACGGAATTCCTATTAAATCAGCATCTGAAAACTTTTCACCAGGAGAAACACCTTTTCGATCATCAAACAATACTTCAATATTTCTTTTTGTTAATTGTCCGTACAATTTTTCTGCCTGAGCGATAACTGATTCATCTTCTCCTAATATCAACAAGTGCATCTGAAATGGAGCAACTGATTCTGGCCAAACAAGACCGCGTTCATCAGAAAATTTTTCAGCGATGACACCAATCATGCGAGTAACTCCGATTCCATAAGATCCTAGATGTACTGGAATTGTTTCTCCTTTATCATTTTTAAAATATAATCCCATCTGTTCACATTTTTCAGTACCAAAATTAAATATATTACCAACTTCTGCTGTTTTTACTTGTTCTAATTCATCACGAGAAATATTTAAATCCCTGAGAATCTTTTCATTTAAAATCTCTTCATTAATTGCAATATTTTTTTCACGATTAATATAGATAATATCTTCACCTGCTTCACAAATTGTTTGAAATTCATGACTGAATTCAGTAAATGCACCACCCGCAGCAAATGTAACGAAAGTATCTTCACCAACACCTAATCTATCAAATATCTTTTTATAAGCATCAATGGTCTTTTGATAAAATTTTTCATGTTGTTCTGCATCTTGAGAATAAGAATACATATCTTTCATTACAAATTCACGGCCTCGCATGAGTCCTGATTTTGCCCGAAGCTCATTACGTAGCTTTGTCTGGAATTGATAAACATATATTGGTAAATCTCTAAAACTTGAAATATGATTTTTAATCATTTCAGTTATTGGTTCTTCGTGTGACCAACCAAAACCAACTTCACCACCCGCATGCAGTTCAGATTTAAACCAAATATCAACAATATCATCATTCCAACGATTAGTAGTAGTCCAAACATCTTTTGATTGAATACCGGTCATAATAAATTCTTGACCACCAAGAGTATTCATTTCTTCACAAATTATTTTTTTTATATTATTAACAACTCTGAAACCCAGAGGTAGTAAATCATAAGCCCCTGCCATCTCTTTATGCACAAATCCAGCACGGATTAATAATTGGGCATTTTTTGCCATCTCATCCGCGGGTGCTTCTTTTCGTGTTTTGGTGAATAGTTGTGATTGTCTCATATGTTCATAATACTGGAAAATGCGCTAAAAGCAAAGACTACCCATCTACGAGACTACATAACAGTAAATATGTAGAATTACTCTTCTAAAGATTTACTTGAATTTATTTTATTATATACGTGTATTAAGAGGTTTCTCGAATTTTCTGGCAACGAAATATCTTTTAAATTCATAACAATGCCATTACTCATGTAATCTTCTTTAAAAAAAATATCCCGAATTGAACTCAGGTCCGGACCAACTTGTAGAGATGTAAGAAAAACGTTCGCAGCACACATCGCCTCTTCTCGTGAGATTATTTTCTTGGAAACAAGAAAAGAAAACCGGTTCACTACCTCCTTGTCGATTTCCTGTAAAGCCTTCCAGACGGTATCTAAAAAATCAGCCTGCTCTATACTTATCTCCCCTTTACTCAAAAGAGTACTAGAAATATCATTCAATAGAAAATGTACCTCTGGTTTTACGGTTGGTATTTTTTCTAGATCTTCTTCCATTTTATTAAATTTTTGATTATTAAATTCCATACTATTATACTGATGCAAACGCATTATTATTTTGTAAAAACTCTCTTGGTGCTCCTTTTTCTTTTAGAAGTTTCCCTATACTATTATTAAACCTTGCCAACAATATCTGTGATTTGTTAACAATCATTTCTTCTGAAGTTCCACCTACATTATAATATCCATCTCGTAATTCTCCACCATAATCAAGAACACTTTTTTCAAAAATACTAGCAGTCTGCTGCTTATCGCCATCTCTATCACGTGTTATGTATCCTTCATCCTTCATAAGAAATAACGAATTTATGTTACTCAAATTGAGAATCTTCTTTTCTGTACCACCTGCTTCCATAATCGTTGTATATTGACTATCTGATGGTGTAACCGCTTTCAGTAAAAAGAAATTATTCAAATGCGTCAGCGCATTCACAAAGCGAGGAGTCTGCTGTTTAAATAAATCACCAGTATCTATCTTTACTGATTCATGAAGCTCTTCTTGAGACATACCTTCATCTAGAAGGCGTCCTCTATTTTCTTTTGCAAGAACATGTTCGCTCGTATCAATATATTCACCATTGTTATAAAAAACGCCCCCATTAAACTCGGTGTCAATAAAGTGTTCATTTTGTCGTTCAGTAGCCATAACCATATCGTGTTGCAATTTCGTCCATGCGTATACCATATCTCTTTCTTTATCTGTCTCAAAAGATGTAACGAGTAAACCTTCTTTTGTCACCATATCTTCAAACTCTTGAGCTGTGCCTGGTAAATCTTCAAACATATGTAGACCTTCTCCGAGATATTTATTTGAGAGTTGAATAGCAATTCCTGCATGATGCGTTGTAATAACAGATCTTTCGAATTGTTCGACACTGTCTGTGGACATACCTTTTAATTCACATCTATCGCCTTTCTGTTCTGTATCAGCAAAATGTTCAAAGCTTTTTACATGAATACTTTTTGTACTCTGCACGTCTTTACCTGCTGTAATTCCTGTCAGCTGTGCTGCTGTCATCATATTATTAAGGAAATGCATATTTTCATCTACCTTTAACCCACTATCTCCTACAAGACTCAAATGATAACCCCGAGAAGCTAACGGATAGTTATGAAAATTTAAATCAAATAAACCAGCCTCTTGTAGCAATTGAACCTCTGCAAGTAATACATATGGATTATACGTTGGCTTGGTATATATTTCATGAATACAATTTGAACCACCTCCACCAACTCCAAGATTTGATGATTGTGTAATTAATGTAATATCACTTTTATAGCCCAAACTACTCTTTTCTTTATATTCTTCACCAACAGAATTTGTTACTTCATACTCGATACCCATAGACACATGACCCCCGTCTGGAATATTTTCTGGATCATATGTATCAAGTATTGTTTCAATTTTTTGCATTTTTTTCACAAAGTTATCTGGTGATTCAATGCCGTAAGCAACTACAGCAAGCGAGACCAATGTTTTACCCTTGTACCCATATTTTGTTTGAAATTTCTCTAATACATTTTTAACTTGTTCTGGTAACTCCTCTGGCGACTCACTCACTAGATACGAGTCTTGAATATTTTTATTTTTTGCTACTTTTTCAAAATAGGAGGTATCATCATCCCCTTCTACTTGTGCTACCTCAAATAGACAATCTCTTATTTTTTTATCGTACTGAACACCAGAAGGAAGACAACCATTTTTCAAAAGGTACATTTTAATACCTTTTCCTACTGATTCTCCAAGTTGGTCAAGATACTCCTTAGGAATGTTATGCGTATTCATATATCCGAACTCTAAAGCCTCTTTATAGTCCTCGATATCGAACACCATACCTTCTGTTTGGTTCTTATTATTTTCAATCATTTGACGTTTTTGATCAAGTGTTAGACTTTCTTTAATATCTGCTCTGGAATCAAGAGGTATATCTACTACGTCAATATATCCACCCCTAAACATCTCGCGAAAATCATTATTTCTAAAATGCATCTCTTTATAATTTTGACCAAAGGTTTTAAAAATCTTTGCTTTATTAGAGAAAGATACTTCATCAAACGTTTTGCCTGTAATCTCAAAGTATTTATCAAGCTCTTTGGGATCCAAAATATGACTTTCAAATATATTACCTACATATTTATTCAGTAGTTTTGGCGGGACCATATTTAACGGAACATATCCTCTCCCAAACTCCTCCCCGAACTCCTCGCCTGAGATTGTACCAGCGACGATCTTTATTATTACATCCTGACTAGTATGTCTAAAGCCACTTGGGAAAAAATTTTGTACAGAAGGAAATCGAGATATAGAGCTTTGAAGAACCGAGAGACGATTAAATAAATCTTTTAGTTCTCCAGCGTCACCTGATGTAATTTTATCCTGAACGAGCTCTTTTATTTTTAAATCAAACCTCTCTGTATTATAACTAAATTCATATACTTTTAAATCGTCTTCCAAGAAGTCTAGTACTTGCTCTGGAGGAAAATTAAGTATAGCTACTTTTTTATCTTTTTGCAGCCTGATTTCTATATCTTCCTGAACAGATGCAAACTCTTTTTCATTGATACTTCTTGGTATGTTTTTTATTAACGCTTCAGTAAGTTTCGTTGGTGAGCAATTCTCTTTACTAGCTAAATCACTAAGAATAAGAGCACGTAGAGAAACATCATTTAATTGCTGTAGTGCATACAAAAAAGAATTCATTTCTTGTTTTGTACGATCTGAGCTAATAAGAAATTCTACATCTTGATAAAATTCTAGCTTGTCCGTCTGATCCTTAAAATTAAGGTATACTTCTTGTTTTACAGGGTCGTCTGAATTATCAAAATCTTTAATAGTTATGAAAGAAGCACCGTTCTCTTTCAAGTACGAATTCACTGTATTTAAACTCTTTATACTTTTTTCAAGGATATGATCATATTCTTTTTCTGACTCAGAATATGCCGGAATTACTCCTTCGACAGGTGGTTCATTTTGGATTTCCTGAATAGCATCTGCAACAGTAGAATCACCTCTACTCAATCCTAATTCATCTTCAAGCTTATATATCTCGCCACGAGCCTTTAGAGTTTCGATTTCTACAGAACCCATAAGTAAGACGTGATCTTTTGGATTCATTTCTGCATGCCCTTTTTCAAGGTCATCCTTTTTTTGAATTAATATTCTCAATGTGTCTTCCATCTCAAGAATATCCCTTACTACCTCTCTTTTTTCTGGGGTTATTTCGGGTAGAGACTCTCGTTTTTCTAATCCTATATTTTCAATCTGATCTTCAATACTTTTTAAATTTTTACGTAACTCATCTTCAATTTCTTGAACGTGTGGATTATCTGGTGATAAACCTAGTGACACTTCATATCTTTTAACCTCATCAACAGCTTGTGTGATTTCTTGTTTTAACTGCAAAGCCTGAGCTTCAACATTTTCTCCTTGTTCAGTCTGCACCTTGAGTGTCTCATGCTGAATTTGTAAATTCTCAACCTTGGATTTTAAAGTATTGAATTCAAGAGATTCTTTCATAATTAAAAACTACTTACCACCAAGACTATTAATCTCGTCCTTTATTTTTTGTATACGCAAAGCATCAAGCTTGCTTTTAGATGCACTCAAAAGATTACGCAGCTTTTCTCGCAACAATGTAACCGTATTATTTTTTTTCTGATCTTCAGATGTTTCCATAATAATATAAGAAATTATAGCATATTTATGCATAGTTTGTCTTTCTATAAGAATCTTAATACAGACGAAGGGGCGACTTTTGCAAGTCGCCCCTGTGGTTTGTATCTCTTAATATATTCAAGAGAAAAGAATCAAGTGGAAAAAACTACTACACGCGGACCCCAGCCAGGTTGATAGCCAAGATAGCACCAGTCCAAGTACGAACTATGGTCACTGTCCCAGAAACTGCACATCGCACGTCTGACAGAACAGAGAACGGAAAGTCTCGTGGCTCCTTTGAAGTCATAAACCTCTCCCGTCACGAACTCGAAGTGAGCACACGATAGAAGATATTCGACAGGACCCATAAATATCAGACCTGCTTTGATCGAATCGTTATATGACTTGTTCAAATGCTCGGTATCAGGTTCAGCGGTGCCTCCGTCTGCAAAGGCGTAGTTACCTGTTGGGCGAGATTGAACAAGCCTTGCTTTACGGAGGGCTTTGTCGATATCATCTATATACTTTTTTCTTTTTTTGAATTTGAAAGTAGTACATTCTGCGATACCGTCATAGATTTGCTCGGCAGTGAATTCTGCCGGCACAATGTTCAGATGCGGATAGCGATCTGAATATTCTGGCAGTTTGAAATCGTTCCAGTTAATAGTGTAGCTAAACACCGTCAGCCAGAATTTCTCGAGTTGAGCTTTTTGGATTTTCCAAGGGTCACTTGAGATTTCAGATTTTCCTTCATATCCCTTTTTAGATTCTTGGTTGTACGCATATAATGCATACAACCCAAGAAAAAAAGCAGCCATTCCCAAAATGTAATTATTTTGAAATAACATAACTAAGCTGTAGCAAAGTCCGGCAACACCAAATGTTCCGTATAAGTCTTTCATGATTTTTTCTTTTCTTAATTAAAAGAACTATACCTACCCTGCATATGCAGGGTTTTGTAGTTTGAGATTATATTAGCAATTATTATAACTATTGTCAATAATTAATAGACTAAAGAATAACTTTCTACTATTGCCTTTTTAGTAATTTTTTGTTATTATGTGTAAAGTTTGTGCATATAATATATATGTAGGCAAAAAGCCACAACAAACCATTATTCAAAAATTGTATTTGTATTTTATGTCACAAGATTCTATTAAAGAAATGTTCTCTATTGGTGCTCATATTGGGTATGGAAAAACACGACGCCACCCAACAGCACAACCTTTTATTTTTACTACAAAACAACGGACAGATCTTATTGATTTGACCAAAACTGCTGTCCAATTAGAAAAAGCTGAAGCTTTTCTACAGGAATTAGGCAAAGGGAAAAAAAATATTCTTTTGGTTAGCACAAAGGCTGAAGGTCGTTCTTTTATTAAAGATGCTGCTGAAAAATTAGATATGCCATACATCAATGAACGATGGATTGGGGGTACATTGACTAATTTTGGAGAAATCAACAAACGTATCAGCCTTTTGCGAGACCTTCTTGCAAAAAAAGAAAAAAATGAACTTGTTTTTAAGACAAAAAAAGAATTACTCATGATTGAACGAGAAATCGAACGTTTGACCAAACGTTTTGGTGGATTAGTTTCATTGATGGGTATGCCTGATGCAATTATTGTTATTGACCCTCGTCATGAAGATATTGCAATATTAGAAGCTGCTTCAAAAGGAATCGCTGTTATTGCATTGGCAAACACTGATTGCAATATGAAAGATGCAGAATATATGATTACAGCGAATGACACAGCTCCAACCAGCATTAAATATTTTGTACAACGATTAGTAAGAGCATACGAAGAAGGACGAGAAGAGTCAGTATCTCATACTGCAACACCAACTGTATAATTTTTATTCTTAATTTTAATTTATTATTATGGCAATTACCACAGAAGACATTAAAATATTACGAGAAAAAACAGGGATTTCTGTAATTCAATGTAAAAAAGCACTAGAAGAAGCTGACGGAAACATGGAAAAAGCTCTTCTGATTCTTAAAAAGAAAAGTGCAGAAATTGTTGAAAAAAAATCTGACCGAGAGTTGGCTGGAGGTGTTGTACAATCATATATTCATGGAAATAAAAAGATAGGTTGTATGATTGAACTATTATGTGAAACAGACTTTGTTGCAAATAACGAAGAATTTCAAACTCTTGCATATGATATTGCAATGCATATAACTGCAATGCGACCAGAATTTTTAACCGCTGAAGATATTTCTGAAGAAAAGAAATCTCAGGTAGAAGCACTATGTAAAGAAGAGATTGCAAATCTTGATAAGTCAGAAGAAATAAAAGAAAATATTCTAGAAGAAAAAATACAAGATTTCTTTAAAGCTCGAACATTAATGGATCAGGGATTTGTAAAAAACCCTGATATGAGCATAAAAGATCTTATCAATGAAGCGGTGCAAAAATTTGGAGAAAAAATACAAATTGGACGTTTCGCGTGTTACTCTCTTCTTGAATAAATAAACTATTATGTATTCTTTTTTTATTATTATTCTTGTATCTTCGACTATTGGACTTATCATCTTTTTCTGGGTACACATGAAAAATCGTGTGACTGCATTATATCCAGAATCAATCCCAGAAAAAGCATGGTACAGCATAGACCTGGTTTCCCTATTAGAAGAAAGTATTGAATTTATGAGAAATTCCCTCTTTAACCTCTTTATTTTTTTATTAAAACAAGTTATAATGGTCTACAGATTTTCGTTAATAAATCTTCGAAGATATCTTCGGGCCAGAATATATAAAATACTTTCTACTGCAAATAAATCAAAATCAAAAGATGAAGAATCGCAATTCTTGAAAACAGTAAAAGAATACAAAAAATACATTCAAGTTCCCGAAGAAAGATAATAATAAAAATGTGCCGACATAGCTCAGTTGGTAGAGCAACGGTTTTGTAAACCGTGGGTCGTGGGTTCGAGTCCCTCTGTCGGCTCCAAATAGTATAAATAAAATCCTCTCATTTTGGAGAGGATTTTATTTATACTCTATTGTCTAATCTTCGAGAAACCTCCCTGAACAAACCAAACATTGCAATCAATTGACCCATGATTTCCATTGTTTCCTCAACGGACGAGGCAATAATAAAACCAGGATGATACGCTCCGCCAATTTCATAAAATCGAGCACTTATCATTTCGGCACCCAAAGCACCTAATATGAATACTCCCGCACCTAATAAAATAATATTTCGTGTATATCGAGGAAGTTTAAGGAAAAATGGTATCAGATAAGCTGCAAATAAAACAACAAGAATCCCATAGGGTATTACCCATGCAAAATAAAAAAGACCTGAAACATCTCTAAGGATATATTGAGTATGAAAGGTTAGTTGTTCATGCACCTGTGCTAATTCATCAAGTGAAAGAAATAAAAGCACACAGGAAACAATAATCCATGGAAACCAATCTTTTTTAACCGCATGCACGAATTTATCATATATACCACATACTAAAGCGCTGGCAGATAAAATAATAAAAAGTAGCACGGCAAAAAACGTTGGTACATTGGCTTCGTGCCCTACATCAAACATTTGAAAAATCCATTTATTTTCAAAAAAAGGATTAACATTAGCAATTCCCTGAAAAACAAGATAAGTAAAAATAATTATCACACCAAAAAAAACCAGTATTACCAATAGATTGTCTAAATTGTTTTTCCAAAAAGAATTACCAAGTTTCATATAAAGCCTAATTAGTATAGCATACTTTTCTATGTATTATTTTCTTTTACAAAACAACAAGAGAAATCGAAGATAATCATAATCATATGCATCCCCCATTGTAATCTTCAGGGTTCCCAATTTTTGATCATCTGATTTTTGTAGTGCTTTTTCAACCACGATAATATCTTTTTTAAACACTGCATTTTTGGGTTGTAGATACTGAATTTCTTTTATCGTAAGATCATTATCTTTGAGGAGCTTTTCTATATGACTCATAATGGTCTGAACTGTCAGTGATCTTTCTTTTGCAATATATTCTAATATTTTCTTTTTCAATATATATTCTTTTGTGATTTGAGAGGTTGAAACTTTTTGTTTTTTTATATTTTTTCTTTTTTCTTTTTTTATTATCTGCAAACTACCTCCAGATTTTTTAATAAAATCATGATGCAAATTCTGTATCTTTTTTTCATCAGTAATTAATAATCTTTTTACCAATTTTTCTGAGTCTAACCGAAATCGAACATCATGCTGATATACAATAGAATCAACACGAAGAGAATGTTCATTATATCCTAATAATTGTAATCCCTCTATGGATCTTACTCTTGATAATGCAACGTATCCCTGCCCAGGGACAAAACATTGGGACAAATCCATACATACAGCATCTAATGTCATCCCTTGACTCTTGTGGACGGTAATAGCCCATGCCAGACGAAGTGGTAACTGGGTTACTTCTGCCAAAACCTTACCATCTTCGGTTGTCATAGACCATGTTTCTGGATGCACAAAAATACGTTCACCTGATCTTGTCTCAACGACAACATCATCGTTATCAATAGTTATTATTTTACCCATTGTTCCATTTACGTATTTACCTTCGTTGTTATTTTTTACAAACATAACCAACGCCCCTTCTTTTAATGCAAGAAAATCATGAGTAAGGAGAGTTTTCTTTAATGTCTCAATATGTTTACTGGAACCCTTTGATGTCATGGAAAAAGTGCGTACAGGAGTTTCAAGATTATCCAATTTCTCTTGATTAATAGCATCTACATTCATATTATGAGTAAACAACAAAGGTCGATCATTTTCATATACAATTTCTTGGACAGCACATGAGGATAAAATATCGTGTGTATCTTCAGAAACTGAACATGATCGTATCTGAGATAACACAGACAACAATGGCCCATCATCCTGACGATATGATTTTTGTAAATAACAAAAATGAATATCCCCATTTTTCCATGAATCAGATAAAAAAGCATATGTGGTTCCGGTTCCCCCAATAGGTGGTAATTGGAAAAAATCACCCACAAAAACAACTTGCATTCCACCAAATGGTTTTTCCGGATTCTTCATTGCCCGTGCCAACATATCCAAACTATTTAGTAATGATCCAGACAACATAGAAATCTCATCGATAACCAAAACTTTTGTTTCATGAAATCGATCCCAAATATATTTCTTTTCCAACATCATTTCAACATCCCATTCAGACAATTTTTCACGCACCCCAATACCTGACCATGCGTGAATGGTCATACCACCAATATGTGTTGAAGCAATTCCCGTAGATGCTGTTATGGCAACAGGAATATCATGATCCCGTAGATATGCAATATATTGATTAATAACATAAGTCTTTCCTGTTCCCGGAGCTCCGGTGAGAAATACATTATGTCCCATTTTTAGAATTTCTAGAGATTGCTCTTGTGTCATGTATATCCAGTATACAGGATATTTTATGAAAGAAAAATAAAATATTTTCAGATAAAATAAAAAGCCCGCATGGGCTTTTTATTTTATGAGAATTTATTATGGAGTATATTGCGGTGTAATTTCAGTGACCACACCATTTTCCAAAGTTATCCAATTTAATCTATACGCAGTATTATTTGAAATACTATTTGCAAACTGTTGTACATTAGTACTTACAGGCTCCCAATCCGTAGTAAGTGCTTGAACAGTAGCACTTGAAGAAATTGGAAATGTCCGAAGAGTAGTATTACTATTTATAATTTGAAAACCATTCATACAATTTCCTACGGGAACATTCGACGTACAAGATGTCACCCATTGAATATAATCAATCACCAAAGAATAATTATTACCCGAACCAGAAACTGACTGGACATATCCTATATGTTGCCCATTTTCATCATCCCCTGATTCTATTGGATTTTTTGATGAAGATTCATTGATGGTAAATAAGCCATTAGACCAATCACGGAAGTGGAAACCTCCTATATTATTATAAGGCTCATCAAGACCATGCACCATAATAAAATAGTGCTGCCCGGAAACAACATCCAAATCTAAAGGCAGGGTTACACTTGCAACCCCAGCATTTGTTTGAAGAAAAGTAGAGGACGTTGGATTGTCAACAGAAAGCATTATGCCATTATTATATGACCACCATGGATGAATTATGTTAGCCTCATTTCTATACACATAGGCAACCTCTGAGTCCTGCCTCATTAGATTTATATTAATTGTTGGGCTTGTTGTATTACAACTCTCCCACTTTACCTCAATCTGTTGCCCAGCCTGATAGACTTCTCCACCATTTGGTGAAAGAACTTTGATATATGGAGTAGATGTGGGTGTACATGTAGAATTTACTACTGAAACACTGGCACCACTGGAACCAAGAGACACATCATTATTTATGCCCGATCGGTTTCCTTGATTTTGACTTGTATTCTTATTTTGTATTACAGCAATTTCTCCTGCAACTTGTCGCCGATTCATCGCACTATCAAGAGCTTGTGCTGCAACTGGATTTTCCATGCGCGATTGAACCGCGATTAGTACTGCAATACGTGTTTTATTTTCATTTGATATACGATTGGTTATTTCCTCTCGTTTTTGTGCATCAATAATACGTGCAGTTACTAAGCTTGCTCGCGACATATCCATGTCTGATTTTTGTAGGAATACCTCGGCTTGCTTATTGTTTCCTTGTTCAAGATTCTGTGTTGCAAGTGAAAAACTTCTTTGTGAAAAATCTTGCAAAATACCCGCTCTCTTTTCTGTATTAAATGTAAAAAAAAGTTTTACCTTATCAAAAAATCCCACTGGTCTTATCTCTACAGATTGCACATTAGATACCTCTGTATTATTTGTAGACATTTGTGCTGAAACATTATGTGCCCCAACAAAAATAAGCCCAATACATATCAACATGCTTGCAATTATTTTATTTGTCATACTATAAAAATAAACTTTTAATTTTATGACGTAGCTATTTATATATCTATTTTTTCTACGGTATTTTCTTCAGTGGTTTCCTGTTTGGATGATTCTTCTTTATCTTTTATTTCTTGATAAAAATAATATTTTTCTACCAACATATTTGGAAGCATCTTCTCTACATCCGTCAATGAAAATAATCCCGTATGTACAGTATCATTAACCATAATCGAAGGAGACTCTGGGATATCAAAAATAGATATCAATGTTTGCATTGCAGGTGTTTGCAAATCACGATCTAACCAATAAATACGAATTTCCGGATATCGTGCACCAATTTCATCCAATACAACGGTTTGACGTCGGCAATCACGGCATAATTGCTCATGAAAATATAACAAAGAAACAACCTCTTCTCCACATCGCTCATTCAACTCTTGCCGTAAGAGATAATCTTTTATTTGTAAAAGATTATATTGTTGTTTAATGGCTAGCAAATTTAGATTTTCAGGACCCAAATCACTTTCCATAAATTTTACACGCCGAGCCAGATTATTTAATTCCTCATTTAGTTCACGTTCAAAGTTTTCATTTGAAACAACATGATCACATGAAGAATTTCCCAACAATGCATATCGTGTTTCTATTGATAAGATATCAAGAGATATCTTATCTTGAATTTCTTGAATTTGTGAAATACGGGCATTGCTTGCTTTGTCAGATAAAAAGAATGCGAGAATAAATAATCCCAAAGTTACAAAGAATACAATTGCATAGTGGTAAAAAGAATAATTTTTCATATATATATTAACGCCAAGATGGTGTACTAGCACGAAGAGTACTATATACAGATCGAAGTACCCAAAATGGAACAACAAATCCATACAAAATAAAAAATGGAACAAAATTAATAAAAGAACCATTACGGATACCCGAAATATATCTACCCAAAAATACACTACCGAGAACAGAGATAAATATGAGAATAGATAAAAATGACAAGGCCTGCGTATTTACAAAAAACCAATCCAATGAAATAAAATATTGCCATGATGGATTAAACCCAACCAACTGCAGGACACTAAAATAATGAATTAATCCATCAAAGATTTTGTACCAACTGATAAAGAAAACACTGAGAATGACAAAATAGGCAAAAACACTTGTGGGTACCGTAAACATACCAAAGGCTCCCATTTTTGGATTAAAGATAATTTTTTTATAATCACGGGTGTTTTGCAAAAACCCGTATCCCCAGCGAAGTCTTTGCCTAAATAACGCGGATACAGAGGCTGGGCCCGTTGTATATACAAGGGCATTATGACAATGATCTACTTCATACCCAGCAATTTGCAATCGATAAGTTAGTTCAAGATCTTCTAAATTGTGTGCTTTTTGATAGCCACCAACGGAACGCAATGCATCTATTTTAAAAACAGAAAAAGCGCCGGGTACTACTAATACACCACCTAATAACCCAAGAACTTTTTTGGTAAAAGCAAACATTTGATATTCAATACTTTGTGCTTTTTGAGCAAATGTTGAGGGGTTATGAATTAATACAGAACCCCCAACCGCTGAAACTTTTTTGTTTTTAACAAACACAGAAGCAATTGCTTGAATTGATTTTGAATCAAGACGAGTATCGGCATCCAAAGAACATATTAAATCAGTAGTCACGTAATTCAAAGCAAGATTCAATGCCGTATGTTTTCCACCATTTTCTTTTTGTAAAAGAATAGTATTTTTTCGATGTACATATTTTTGTAATTCTTTCCATGTATTATCTGTACTACCATCATCAACAGCAATAACAAAAAGCTTGCCTTGTGGATATTCTACATTATCTAATGATACAAATGTAGCATCTACAGTTTTTTCTTCGTTCCAACAGGGTACAACCAAAGTAATAGTGGGTAATTCTTTTAAATTAACATCCAAAAAGGAATCTTTTTTATATTGTTTACGAGAAATAAAAAATGAATACAAAAAAAATACTTGTGTATACAAAGACACAAAGACAACCCCATACAAAAAAACTTCAATCCAATCTATCTGCATATAATTAATACTAATATGACTATACCAAAAAAAAGGTTATTTTACAACCTATACGATTTAATAATCTCGAAGTTTTTTAATTTTCTCATTATTACGAATTTTATCATGAACCTTTGCTTCAATTTGACGAATACGCTCTCTTGTTACACCAAATTCACGTCCCACTTCTTCTAATGTGTGATTTACTCCATCCAAAAGACCATAACGCATTTCAATAATTTTTCGTTCTTTTATAGAAAGATCGTTTAGAATTTCATGAATTTGATCTGTTAAAATTCGTTTTGATGCATCTTGATCAGGTCGAGGAATTTTATCATCTGCAATAAATTCACCCATAGTTGATTTTTCATCATCATCACGTCCAACGGGTTCTTCCAGAGATAATGTATCTTGATTAATCTTTTCAATCATGTGTATTTTATCCACTTCAATTCCCATTTCTGTTGCAATTTCTTCTGGTAGCGGATCACGCCCAAGATCCTGTGAAAGACGTCGAGATACTTGTTTATATTTTGAAATAGTTTCTACCATATGCACAGGAATACGAATAGTTCGAGATTGATCAGCCAATGCACGAGTAATAGATTGTCGAATCCACCATGTTGCGTACGTTGAAAATTTGAAACCCTTATTCCAATCAAACTTTTCAACAGCTTTGAATAAACCCAGATTCCCTTCTTGAATTAAATCCAACAAAGATAAATCTGAACTACGCCCAACATATTTTTTTGCAATAGAAACAACTAAACGAAGATTAGCTTTTGCTAAAAGATTTTTAGCCTCATCATCTCCTGCTTCAATACGTTTTGCTAATTCTTTTTCTTGAAAAGCTTTAATCAGAGGATACTGCCCTATCTCACGCAAATAAATTTGAATAGAATCTTGTCCTGTCCCTTCTTCTCTACTATATTTATTAAAATCAGTAGATTCTTCATCCAGGCTAAGTAAATTTCCACCTTCTAATACATCAATACCTGCAACTGAAAAACGCTCATAAAGATCATCTAAGAATAGAATATCTGTTTCAACATCAGGAAAAGCCTTTAAAATTTCATCATAAGTAACGAAACCTCGTTTTTTTGCTTTCTCAACTAACGTATGAATACGAGCATTTCGTTCTTCTATCATTTTCTCAAAGGCAGCACCAACTTTGCGTATTGCAACATTTTTCTTTATGATTCTTTTCAAAGGTTTTTTGATTGTTGTTTTTACAACTTTTTTAATTACTCTTTTAGAGACCAAAGGGGTTTTTGCTATAACTTTTTTTACGATCTTTTTTACAGATTTTTTAACCACTTTTTTTGTTGTCTTTTTCTTTGTTGTTGCCATATGATTATGATGCTTTTACTGTTACTGCTTTTAATGTATTAATACGTCCTGCCAATGTGTGACATTGAGTGACCAAAGATTCAGGTATGGGTCCATATTTCTCTGCTTCGCGCATCTCCGTAAGTGTCTTTGTAAATTCAGCCTCAATAATATCTAATTCTAATGCTAATAAAAATGCTTGTATATCATCCAGTGCAAACGAAATCTTTTCTTCTGTATACGTCATTTCTGCAAACATAAAAGAATCAGACAACATCGGCGCAAGATCTTTCTGTAATATATCAAAAGATCCTTTTTTTGAAACCAATACATCATAAGCCTCTTTATATTTTTTTGCGGTATCAGATTGAAAACGTTCCAGCCATAAAACTGCACCTAAAAATCTTTTCTGTAAAGATACTCTCCGAGATGGTGGTTCTTTGAGATTTTGCTGAGGTTCAATCTTTGTTATCTGAGGTGTATATGTTTTTTCCCATGATTGAATATCTTCACGGACAGCAGTATCAGAAACACCTAATACTCGGGACACATGTCGAAAAGCTCTGTCTTTTTCTAATGCACCACCAAGAAATCGAATCAATGGATATACTAAATTTCGAGCTTCTGTAAACCGTTTTTTTTCATCTGAAATAGATTCAAGATTATTAATCACTACATTAATAAAACGAGGTGCGGTATCTACAGCAGTACGCCATGATTGAGGATCTTTTTTAACGATGTCTGCAGGGTCATTACCGGGATCTAACACAACAACTTTAACTTCACATCCTTCTTCCAATGCCAACAAAATACTACGATTTGAAGCCTTCTGCCCAGCAGAATCAGCATCCAAAGCAATAACGACCGTATCAGTAAATCGACGAATCAAAGTTATTTGATCTCGGGTCAGTGCCGTACCGGACAATGCAACAGCAGAACGTACACCAGATTGATGAGACATAACAAGATCCATTTGACCTTCTACTATCACACAATGTTCGTCAATACGCATGGCATGTTTTGCTTCATGATATCCATAAAGTATCTTCGATTTATGATAAAGAATACCCTCTGGAGAATTCACATATTTTGCATCTGCTTGCTTTATATCACTTCCAGGAACTTCAATAAATCTTCCCGAGAAACCAACTACTCGCCCCTGGGTATCCATAATAGGAAACATAACTCGAGAACGAAATCGATCATACCAACCACGATTACCCTGAATCACAAGACCCACTTGATTCATTTCTTCGTAGGTATATCCAGATTGTTCAAGAACATGAGAAACACTTTTCCATGCTGGTGGAGCAAAACCAATTCTAAATTTTTGTATACTGTCTTTTATGAGACCTCTTTCTTTTATATAATGGTACGCATCAGGATATTCTTTGAATTGTTGTTGAAAGAAAATAGTTGCATGCTCTAATAATGCACTCAGGCGATTATTTTCGATGATTATTTTTTTATTTGCTTCTGGAGCATGTTTTTCTAATGTAATTCCAGCACGTTCGGCCAATTGGACAAGCGCTTCTTTAAAGGTCACTCCTTCGATATCTTGAATAAATTGAAAAACATCTCCACCTCGATTACATCCAAAACAATGATAAGTATTACGTGCAGGAGAGACAAAGAAAGATGCCGTTTTTTCAGAATGAAAAGGACATCTTCCTTTCATATTTCCACCAATGGGATCTAATTTTACATACGAACCAATAACCTCAACAAGAGAAATTTTTTCTTTGATTGTATCAACTGATGAAGACATAAAAGAGATGTTTAAAGCAAGAGGAACCTAATCAAAAGCACTGATACTTTTTTCAACTATTTTCTTGCTTCTTCTTTTGACGTAGATTCATCAGGAAATTCAGATACAATAAATCCTGGAATAAAATCAGGTACTAAACCTGTACCTGCTGGAATAAGATTACCCAAAATAACATTTTCTTTTAACCCCCGAAGAATATCTGTGCCACCTTTTACTGCATTTGTAACTAATGTACGAGTTGTATGCTGGAATGAAGATGATGCTAACCAGCTTTTTGTAGAAAGAGATACTTCTGTAATCCCTAAAATAACTGTTTCTGCTGTAGCGAGTAATCCTCCTGCTTTCTTTATTGGCATGTTTTCTTCTTCAAACTGAATACGTTCAATAATTTCGCCTGATGTTAAACTTGTATCTCCAGGATTCGATACTCGAACTCGAGAAAACATTTGTCGAACAATAATCTCAACGTGTTTACGTGAAATTGATGCACTGTGTAATTCATACACACGCAAAATTTCTCGAATAATATATTCTTGAGCTTTTGATTCACCTCCATATTTAAAGATATCAAGAACATTAGCTGAACCATCAGTTAATAAATCACCCCGAGAAACAGTATCTCCGACATCAACCAATGATACACGTCGATAATCAACAGTATATTCATGCGTTTTCTTTCCTTCTTTTGCTGCTCCAGATTCTTCGAGGACGGTGATGACAACCTCTTTGTCTTTTTTAATTACATCAGAAACAATACCATCTACAGTTGCAACTACTGCTGGTGTTTTTGGAATACGTCGTTCTAATACTTCTTCCACACGAGGAAGCCCAGTTGTAATATCTAACCCAGATACTCCACCGGCGTGGAATGTACGAAGAGTAAGCTGGGTACCAGGCTCTCCGATTGCTTGTGCAGCAACAACTCCGACAGCTTCTCCAACTTTTACTGGTGCCTGTCTTCCCATATCTAATCCATAACAAGTAGCACAAATACCATACAATGTTTTACATTTTAGAGGTGAACGAACTACCGCACTTTGAATATTATTAGATTCAACAATAGCAACATCAGCATTAGATAATAGATGTCCTTTTTCAAATAATACCATTCCTTTTTCATCAACAATTGATTCAGCCAAAATTCGACCCCAGAGATTTTTTCCAAAAGGAATTTCAACACCCGAGATGATTAATTGAGATACCGTTACACTATCTTTTGTTCCACAATCTTTTTCAGTAATAACGATTTCTTGTGCAACATCAACCAAACGCCGAGTAAGATATCCAGCTTTTGCAGTATTCAAAGCGGTATCAGTCAAACCTTTTCGAGAACCATGCGTAGTTGTAAAATACTCAATAGGAGAAAGACCCTCTTTGAATGATGGTACCACAGGGAACTCAATGATACGTCCAGATGTGTTAATAATCAAACCTTTCATACCTGACATCTGTGCCATCGAATTAATAGAACCTCGAGCACCAGATGTTACCATATCATAAGCGGATTCACGGTCAATAAGATGTAATCCTACTAAAACTTCAATTTCTTTTTTTGCAGATTCCCAAATTTCAATAATTTTTCGATATCGTTCATCATCAGACAATAATCCATCATCATATTGAGAGCGAATTATCGCTTCAGCAGAACGAGCTTTTTCAATGATTACAGTTTTTCCTTCTGGAACTTTGGCATCGTCAAGCCCCCAAGTTACCCCAGCCCGAGTTACATATTTAAACCCAAATTGTTTAATCTTATCAAGAAGTGCAGGGGTACCATCAATACCATATCGTTGAATCAGATTATCAATTAATTTACTGAGATCTTTCTTTTTAATTTCTTGGTTCATGTAATGATAATCATCAGGAAATACAGTATTAAACAATAGTCGCCCAACAGTTGTCTCAAAAATATTACCCTCAAATGATTCATATTTTTCTTTCAAAGTACCACGCACCATAATTTTTGCTCGCAAGTCTACAGCATTATAATCATATGCCAAAATAGCAGCATTTGGAGATTCAAATATTTTTCCTTCACCTACTGTACCAGGTACCATTTTTGTCATCCAATAACATCCCAAAACAATATCTTGTGATGGAGTGGTAATAGGAATACCGTCTTGTGGTTTTACTAAGTTTTTATTAGATGCAATCAAAGCTTTTGCTTCCTGTTGAGCCTCCATAGACAAAGGTACATGTACGGCCATCTGATCCCCATCAAAGTCAGCATTAAATGCAGTACACACCAACGGATGTACTTGAATAGCATTTCCTTCAATCAATATAGGATTAAAAGCCTGAATAGACAAACGGTGCAACGTAGGAGCACGATTTAATAGAACATACTTATCTTTAATTACCTCTTCTAAAATTGACCATACCTCTGGTGCACCTTCTTCGATTAAGCGCCCAGCACCACGAATATTAAAAGCCAATTCTTGATCAAGAATTTTTCCAATAATAAATGGTCGGAATAATTCCAATGCCATATGCTTTGGCAAACCACATTGATTTAATTTCAATTGTGGACCAACAACAATCACAGAACGACCAGAATAATCAACACGTTTTCCAAGAAGATTTTGTCGGAACAAACCTTGTTTTCCCTTCAGATTATCAGAAAGTGATTTCAATGTTCTCCGTTGAGACTGACTCATCGCCTGAGATCCACCAGCACGACGAATTGAATTATCAATCAGTGCATCCACAGCTTCTTGTAATATACGTTTTTCATTTCGCAAAATTACATCCGGAGCGCTAATTTCTTTTAGTTTAGATAAACGATTATTTCGGTTAATAACGCGTCGGTACAAATCGTTCAAGTCAGAAGTTGCATGTCGTCCACCATCTAATGCAACCATAGGCCGCAAAGCTGGAGGAATGATAGGAATAGCTGTCAAAAACATCCACTCTGGACGAGCTTTTGATTTTATTAAAGATCTCACCAATGAAAGTCTTTTTTCAATTTTAATTTTTTCTGCAGTTTTTATTTTTTCTAAATCAACTGTCAATTGTTTTTCCAAAGCAACAAGATCTAATTTTTTAAACATTTCATATACCGCCTCGGCACCAATACCTGCATCAAATAATGATCCATATTTAATAGACATTTTATGATATTCAGCCTCAGTAAGAACAACCCCCTCTGCAATAGTAGCAATTTCTTTTTTTGTTGAAGTCATCAATTCACGCATTTTTTCTTTGTCGTCTTCGTTCAACAACGCTTTCATTTTTGATTTGAATTCATTATCTAATTCTTTCAAAACACGATCGCGTTCTACTTCATAAAAGTTCGTAACAATATATCCAGCAAAATATACAACTTTTTCTAATTGCATTACCGGAACACCTAATAATAAACTCATACGAGATGGGATACCTCGTAAAAACCAAATATGTGCAACTGGACTGGCAAGATCAATATGCCCCATACGCTCACGTCGCACTATTGATTTTGTAACCTCAACTCCACATTTTTCACAGATAATACCTGCGTAACGAATACGTTTATATTTTCCACAATAACATTCATAATCTTTTTCTGGACCAAAAATACGTTCGTCAAAAAGACCACCACGTTCTGATCGCCCTGTTCGGTAATTAATTGTTTCTGGTTTTGTAACTTCACCACGAGACCATTCTCGAATACGTTCTGGAGAAGCAAGTTTCAAAGAAATTGCATTAAATTCTTGTGTAGCATTTGTAGACATAAATAATGTAAAAATTAAAATTAATCGTTATTCGGGATCTCGACATTTGTTAATGAAACGTCCAAAGACAAACCTCGTAGATATGCCAGTAAAACATTAAATGATGCTGGTACATGCGGGTGTTGAATTGGTTGTCCCTTGATAAGACTATCAAAAGCCTGAGACCGACCCTGAATATCATCCGATTTAATGGTTAACATTTCACGTAATGTATATGCAGCACCATAACCCTCCAAAGCCCAAACTTCCATCTCTCCGAAACGCTGTCCTCCTCCTTGAGATTTTCCTCCTAATGGTTGTTGAGTAATAAGGGAGTAGGGTCCAACTGAACGCATGTGAATCTTGTCTTCTACCATGTGATGAAGTTTTAATACATACATATATCCAACAGCAATATCTTGTTCAAAAGCTTCTCCTGTTCGACCGTCATACAATTTCATTTTTCCTGATTCATTGAATCCAGCTTTTTTCAATTCTTCTTGAATTTCATCAGCGCTTGCACCACCAAACGGAGGTACAATAGCTTGATAATTCAAAGTGTTTGCAGCAAGCCCAAGATGTAATTCCAAAATTTGTCCAAGGTTCATACGAGAAGGAACCCCCAAAGGTGTCAAGATAACATCTACGGGTTCTCCGTCTTCTGTATATGGCATATCTTCTTCTGGAAGAATAGTTGAAATAACTCCTTTGTTTCCATGTCTTCCAGCTAATTTATCTCCGACAGAAATATTTCTTACCTGAGCAACTTCAATATAGATTTTTTTCAAAATTCCAGATTCTAATTGGTCCCCTCGTTCTCGAGAAAATACTTTTACACCAATAACACGACCTCGTTTCCCATGTTCTAATCGCAATGAAGTATCTTTTACATCACGTGCCTTTTCTCCAAAGATTGATCGTAATAATCGTTCTTCTGGGGTCAGTTCTGTTTCTCCTTTTGGTGTAATTTTACCTACCAAAATATCATTTTCTCTTACCTCTGCTCCAACTCGGACGATTCCGTCTTCGTCAAGATTTTTTAGTTTTGATTCACCTACGTTTGGAATATCGTGTGTAGTTACCTCTTCTCCTAATTTTGTATCACGCACGATACATTCGTATTCTGCAACACGAACAGAAGAGAAAATACTATTTTTTACTAATCGCTGAGAAAGTATAATCGCATCTTCATAATTCTGACCATTCCAACACATAAATGCAACACGAACGTTTTGACCCAAAGCCAATTGTCCTTTATCTGTTGATGATGAATCTGCAATCGCATCACCTTTTTTAATACTATCACCTAATGAAACAATGGGTCTTTGATGAAACAATGAACTATTGTTTGTACGCGCAAAATTAATTAATGCGTATGTTACATCCTTTCCTGATTTTGTACCCTTGATCACAATTCGTGCACCATCTACACCAGTAACCTCTCCATCTTCTTTTGCAATAACAACGCGTCCTGTATCTCTAGCCGCTTGTTCTTCCATACCTGTTGCAACAATAGGTGCCTGAGGAATCAAACAAGGTGTTGCTTGTTTTTGCATGTTTGAACCCATCAATGCACGGTTCGCGTCATTGTGTTCCAAGAAAGGAATACAACTAGTTGCTACAGACAAGGCTTGATTTGTTGCAATATCAATAAAATCAACTTCACTTGGTGTAACCATGTGTGGAGCACCTTTAATACGTACAGCAACTTTTTCTGCAACAATTTTACCCTGAGCATCATAGGCAACTCCGGCATGAGCAACGGTATATTTTTCTTCTTCTAATGCATTTAAATATATAATTTCATCAGTAATTTTTCCTTTTACTACTTTTGCATACGGAGTTTCTAACATTCCGTATTCATTAGTACGTGCATACACAGACATGTGCATAATCAAACCAATGTTTGGACCCTCTGGCGTGTGAATAGGACACAATCTACCATAATGAGAAGGGTGCACGTCACGAACTTCAAAACCTGCACGTTCACGAGTAAGACCACCGGGACCCAGTGCAGATAAAATACGCAAATGTTCGATTTCATCCAAAGGATTTTCCTGATGCATGAATTGTGACAACTGATTTGTCGCAAAAAATTCTTTAATACGAGCTTGCAACGGTCGTGGATTTACAATATTCACAGGTAGTACAGTTTCTCCATCAATAGTAGACATTCGGTCCTGGATGTTTCGTTTCATCTGTGCCATACCAACACGTACTTTTTGTTGAAACAATTCCCCAACATAACGTACACGTCGAGAACCAAGATGGTCAATATCATCCTCTTTTGAACCAGGAGTGTTATTCAAAAAAACCATACGGTCGATAATCATCACAAGGTCCTCTAATGAAAGAGTTTTTCTTTCTAATTCTTTTTCATCAAGACTTAGACTAAAATATTTTTGAAAACGAAAACGCCCAACACGAGAAAGATCGTATCGTTCTGGACTGAATACAGATTCAATAAATTCACGTGCATTTTCAACAGTGGCCAATTCCCCATCCCGTAATTTTTTATGCATTTCAAGATATGCATCATCTGCTGTTTTTACAGAATCTTTTTCTAAACAAGCTTTAATAACTGCTTGGGTTTCAAGATTAGTGAATTGTGTAAGTATTTTTTCGTTTGTAGTCAAACCAAAAACTCGCAAAAGAGAGGTAATATGAAACTTTCGTTTTTTATCAATACGAACATGAATCAAATTATCCATATCAGATTCAATTTCAATCCACGCACCTCGTGCAGGAATAATTTTTGCTCCAAAACGGATTCCTTTTTTTGTTTCATCTGATGTAAAAAATACACCATAACTTCGTGCCAGCTGTGCAACAACAACACGCTCAATACCATTAGTAACAAATGTACCATGAGGGGTCATCAAGGGAACATCAGTTAAAAACATTTCTTGTTCTTTTGAAGTACCAAGAACTTTGTTAGTAAGACGAACGCGTGCCTTTAATGGAGCTTCAAAAGATAATTTATTAGCTTTTGCATAATATTCATCATGTTTTGCTTCACCAACAGTAAGTTCAGTGAATTCTAATTTGAATTTTTTTCCAGAATAATCTTCGATAGGAGAAAATTCCTTGAATACATCTGCAATACCATCACGTAAGAACCATTCATGTGATGCAACCTGATTTTCTACAAGATTTGGAACCGGAACCATTGGTTTTCGGTACTTGGAAAAAAATTTCTTTTCCACAACTGCGCTTTTTTTCTTTGACATACAATACAAAACCAACCCTATGTGGGTGGCTATTATTACGTGATTACACGCTTACTATGAATAAGAAACAAACCATGACCTGTGGTTTGTTTATGCACTGAAACAAAAAGAAGAATCGTTCTTACCGCAACACAATCATTTCTGTCTTTATATAGCACATCATACAGAAAAACAAAGACAAGTCAACCTTTCTCCCGAAAATGATTACTTTTTTAAAAAGAAGATACTAGTATACATAAAAATATTTATCACATGATTCAGTCAGCTATTTTGCTATTCCTTGGAAATTTCCAGGTGATTTAGGTGGGATGATTGACCACAATCATCCTGAAATTATTGTCCTTTTGAGAGAGAATCAACACCAACATCTACTAGAAAACAATTGTTGCATGTTGGTTGAATTCGTTAAACCAACTCTTTTTGTTCCACAAGAATATAACAAATTTACCAGTTCTTTTAATCAACCCAAAACCATTTTTACTTCAGATTACTCCGGTTATCACTTTGACTATCTTAACTACTCCAATTCAGACCGCTTGATCCCTAAACAGAACGGCTTTTATTTTTTATAAAAAAAGTGCCACACGCTTTCACATGTGACAGATAGAAACAAAAATTTCTTTGACTCTATTAAGTTTTTTTTGAATCTACTATATACGCATCATCAGGGACATCTTTCCAATATTCCTTTACATCTTCTTTTTCGGGATTAAAGCAGAGTTCTTGCAAGAGTTGTAGTGATTCTTGATTACAATCATTTTTCAAATGTTCTTCAAGAAACAAAAAGACTGTCTTTTTGTTTCTCACTTCTGGAACAAGGGATTCCAGATATACAAGACTATATTCAATTCCCCTTTTAGATTCATTCTTATTCCAATAAAAAGAATAAAAATCTGATGTAACAATTTTACAAAGAAAAATAATATCCTTGTGGCCGATACTGGGATTTGGATCTTTTTTATTATTATCAGAAAGCGAAGATATAAAACATTCCGGAATATCTTGATAAAATTTATTTACTATTTCGATAGTATTCATTATCCCATAAATCCCCGTAGCAATAATACCCGATTTCCTATGATCTACCCTCCAATTAACTGTTTGTTTGTTTGTTAACTGCATTAATTTTATCTAACGAATTTTTCATTGTGAGGTGCTTTTGATTCTCTTTCAACATACAATAAAATACAATCACTTGACAAAAAAAAAGAAATTGTGTTAAATATACAAGAACGAAAAATAACTGCACATGAACAAAATTGAACGTCCACATTTCATTGTCTGTGAAAAAAAATCAGATCATGGACATTTTATTATTCCAAATAAAAAATTTTCATCTTTGCCTTTTTATTGCAAACAGCATGCTCTTATTGTATTACCAGATCTAATCCAAAAAGGAGTCATCAGCCAGGTACAGGGTGTTGCATTATTACAAGATATCAATATATGCAATTTGCCAAACACCGAAACTCCAGAGGTGCGGGAAAAAATTAATAATCTAAGAAGAAGTATCAACTTTATCTTGCAACATCTAAATGTATTTGATAAAAGTGGAATTTGCCAAAATTAACCCACTCATCAGATAATCGCAATCATCCAACCCCTAACCAGGGGCTGGATGATTTTTTATTATTGTTTTTCTTTTACCTTTTATCTAAATAAATAATATCTGATTTCATTGACAATATTACCACTACGGTATATTCTTATAAAAAAAGGCTCCCCGCCCGTCAGGGGATAATTGTACGAAAATGGAAACTGTAACAAAAATCAGTATTGCAAGATATAGAACGTAGATACAATCTCCTTGATAAGTATTTTGATCTTTCAACAGCAAAGGGTTCTAGTACTGGTCGCGAAGATTACATCAAAGCAAATAAAGCTATTCCTGAAAAAGCCTTTATCGAGTCCACTCATTGGGTTCTTTTTCTGAAAAATGAATTTTGTAAATTAGACTCAAGTCAACTAGCTCAAAGTTTTTTTTGTTTAGATGGATTTAAGGAACATTATCCAATAAGCCTTTTTATTGAAATACTTGTTGGATTATTAAAAGAAAATCTATCCAATACTGATTCTAAAGATTTAAAGTTTGTAGAAAAAAAACTTGTTCTCATGTCTTGGATTATTTGTTGGAAGAAGAATTCTTTCTCAAAAGAGCAAATCCTTGCGGAGATTGGAATTAAAGAGTTTTTTTATTGGGATTGGATTGACCTTTTATTTAAGACTGACGTTACAAAAGAAGATTTTTCAAAAGAAATCATCGACCATGTTCTTTTACAAAAAGAGGTAACCCCTGATCTAATAATCAGGCTATCTTCATGGGGAAAAATTGATGAAAAAATGATGTTTACTATTATAAACGACATCATTGAAAAAGCTGATTTTAATACTCAAGCTCTGACTCAATGGAAGAATAAAAGATATGGTTAGATATATCAACACAACAGAAAAAAGTTTCAGCAATGGAGCTTTTTTATTTTCCCTCTTTTCGCCAATTATCGATATCTTTGTGATTACCAGAAAGGAGGACTTTTGGAACTTTATAATTTTTTCCCTGCCACAGTAAAACTTCGGGTCGTGTATACATTTCATGACTGGAAATACGATTTTCTTCAATTGATTGTTGTTTTCCCAATACGCCAGGGATTTGACGCGCAATAACATCCATCATAACCATACTGGCCAATTCCCCACCAGTTAATATAAAATCACCAATGGAAATTTCTGTAGCGCGTAATGCTTTTTTTACACGACTGTCAATTCCTTCATAACGACCACAGATAATAATAATATCTTCTAAACCTTTTTTCGCAACTATTTTTTGTGCAAATGTATTGGTAAACATCTCACCACCAGCAGCTGTAATAAATATCTTTGCATCTTTTTTCCTTGCTTTGATTTTTTTTACTGCTTCTAAAATAGGTTCTGCACGTAATATCATTCCAGGGCCTCCACCATAAGGCTTTTCATCTACCTGTGCAGAGATATTTCCATCCGGCCATACTTTTCTATATTTACCACGTACAAAAGAACGCAATGGATAAAAATTAATTGCAATCTTTTTATTTTTTATAGCCCGCCCTAAAATAGATTCATGAATATATGAATCGAACATCTCTGGGAAAATAGTAATAATATGAAATGTTATCATGTATCGAATGTTATTTTCGTGAATAGCTATTACCTGATATACTATACCTATATGGAAATTATAACAATTATTTTATTAGGATTGGTGATTATTGCTATGGTATATCTTATTAGAACACGGAACATAAAGCCACCCGAAGATACTACCTCATCACAGCTGATGATGCAACAATTAAACGAGCTGATTCGTCGACAAGATGATCTTAAAGAATCAGTGAACGTTAAACTTCATGAATCCAGCAAGGGATTATATGAATCATTAAAGCATCAATCCAGTGAATCAATCAAGATTATACGTGATGTGACCGAACGATTAACTCAATTGGACGAAACTAACAAACAGGTTATTTCATTTACCGATCAATTACAAAGTCTTCAAGACATTTTAAAAAATCCAAAACAACGAGGTATATTAGGTGAATATTATTTGGAGACATTATTAAAAAATACATTACCTCCGGGCAGTTTTGAAATGCAATATGCTATGGGAAAAGATGAAAATGGAAATGATTTAATTCCAGATGCCATTGTTCGAGTAAAAGATAAACTTATTCCCATTGATTCAAAATTCTCTTTAGAGAATTATAATCGTATCAGCGAAACCAGCGACCTCAAAGAAAAAGAGCGTCTTGAAAAAATATTTGTAAATGATTTAAAAAACCGAATTAGCGAAACTGCAAGATATATTCAACCAGCAAAAGGAACTATGGAATTTGCATTCATGTTTATTCCCCATGAAGCAATTTATTATGATTTATTAACGAACACTGTTGGTGCATTACGTGACGAGGAAGAAAGCCTCATTCAACGCGCAGCATCAAAATACAAAGTTATCATTGTTTCCCCTACTTCATTTTTGGCATATCTACAAACAGTGTTACAAGGATTAAAAGCATTACAAATCGAAGAACAAGCTGTACATATTATCAAACGTGTCGGTGAATTGGGTAAACATTTGCAGACATATGAAACATATCATGCAAAAATGGGTAATGCGTTGGGAACAGTAGTCAATCATTGGAATGCATCTGCAAAAGAATTAAAAAAGGTAGACAAAGATGTATTGCGTATTACAGGAGAAGCAATTAATATAGAACCAATACTATTAGACAAACCGGACGGCGAAGAATAAATAAAACCCCGGAATATATTCCGGGGTTTTATTTATTCGTTATATGATATGAATTAGCTTAACAGTGAAACCAACAGTAGCATAGCAATCGGTGCCAAAAAACCAAATGTTGCCAATCCAATAAACCATGGACGAGAAATAGAAAGACTTTCCTCTGATGATTGATAACTGTCTTTCAAGTGTGTATAAAGTTTGTATGCATAAAGAACAAAGAATGGAATCAATGCAAAAGAAACTCCTGTTGAAACCAAATCACCTACCACTGGAGAAATCAACCCAAACAACCAAGAAGTCCCATCAGATGCAACGATTGCCATGGCAATCAAAAACACCAGACGTGCAAATACTGACCACCAACGACCAGATACATATCGTGAACTTTGCAATAATGCTTCAAAAAAGTTTTTCCTTTCTTCAAGAACAATAAAACTTGCAAAAGTAATCATTACACCAAAGAAAATTCCAGGCAAAATAGCCAAAAATACTCCACCTAATATAACGAATGCAGATAACAAAGATGTTCCCAAAAATACCCCAAGAAATTTCAAAGCATCTTTATAAATTATTTTAATATCCTGCTTTTTTGATACTCGAATAACACCTAACATAATCGCAATCTGACCCCAGACTTGAATCAACACAACAAAAAGAAACGATACTATGGAAAAAATAATTCCCACAATTAATGACGGACCCGCCATCCATCCTAAAACAAGAAATATCCCCAGCACCAACATGCCAACAAAAAATGGAATCGCCATCAAGGTAACAAAGCGTAAAATATGCTCTGTATACATCACCCAAGACTCTTTTACTAATACGATCGGAGATGGTAATGCTATTTCTTTTGTATGATTTCCTTCTGACATAATGAATGTAATTTATTGGTAATTATATTAAAAGTATATCATATCTATACATAAAATAAAAAGCCGACCTTTTTTATTATGTTTAATCTTTGTGTTATTCTATCGTTGTTTGTGAATGATGACATATTATCTGATCTGTTCTTTTTCTAAAATTGTATTTTTTACCTCTGCCCCTCCACGATTATAATCTCCCACAGTACCATTACTTTTTATTACACGATGACATGGTATGGTTAGATCGTAATTTTTTTTCATAATTGAACCGACAGCACGCGCTGCCCCTGGATTACCCACCTTTATTGCAATCTCTTTATAGGTCATTGTTTTTCCTCTTGGAATTTTTCTCACAATATCTAAAACCCTTTTAGCAAATTCAGTCGTCATATATTATTTAATATCTGCATCGATAATTACAGACAAAACTGACTTATCTTTTGAACGATTCAATACGACAATTGATTTGGTATATCTTGCCCGCGTTATAGATAATTTTTCTTTAGTATCTCTAATACTACTGCCCGTGGTAAATACATCATCAATAATACATATAGTATCTTTTTTGTTTGGTATATATCCATCGATTACCTTTTTTGTACCATGGTCTTTAATTTTTTCACGAACCAATATTAACGGTAATTTCTTTTTATATGCAACCAATGATGCCAAGGTAATACCACCATATCCAGAACCAGCAATACAGGTTGTATTTTGTGGAATCAATAACAACAAGGCGGTAACAATATACTGTAATAATTCCGGATCACCCAAAGCTTTTTTTATATCACAATAATAATCCGAGGATTCGCCATTTCGTAATGTAAAATCACCTTGTACGAATATTCCTTTTTTCTGTAATTTTTTTATCAATATATTATTCATATTTTTTATCCCCTATTTTATAAAAATACCCATCACGTGAACCAATATATAACATACTATCCCATAATGCAGGAGTGGATTCGATACAATTTCCTCCTGGAATTTGATACGCATATTTTAGATCAGGAGTGCGTGGATTGTTCAAAGAATATTTTCGTAATGACCCGGTACATGTCGCAACAAGCAACTCTTCATTTGAAATCATTGGTGATGACCATGCATGCCAACCAATAGTGTCTCGCCAAACAATGTCTCCTGTATCCGTATCCACCACCAATAATTCACCTGGATTCGTGGGAACATAAATATAATTTTTATATAATGCAGGTGTTGCCCAGACCCCACCCATGATTCCTGTTTGTGTTGATGGAATATGAATATTCCATATTAATGGATTTTTTTTCTGCGGATCTAATTTTACTAATTGTCCGATTTCCTTTGAACGATCGTTTAATCGTTGCTCTTGAATTGCTACATACAAAAAACCTTGTGCATCGATGACAATAGTTGCATCAGTATCATCACCAACCCAATAATCAAATACGGGTTCAGCAGTTCCTGTTTGTATATCAGTAATGGAAAATCCCATAACCCGCCCGCCAGAATTTGCAAAATACACATTACCACTGTGTACTGCAACAGAATTTTCAATACCAAGGTTTCTGTCCACTTTTTTAATCAAATCATCATTATAAGATGGTGTCGTAAATACAATATGTGGATCAACGGTTATATTTCCCAGTGCATCTTTTTTTCTGTTTAATTGTATTGCAAAAAACCAACCATTCTCACCACCGGTATACATCATGTCATCAATAATTACAGGATTAGAATCCCAATCATCATTCCAAATCCCAGGCAGATCATCAGCATTCAAAGACCATAATTCTTTTGGGAGATTATCTTGCAATGACACAATGCGTAATTTATTATCACGAGAACCAAAATATATCAGAGGAAATCCATCAGGATCCAGGGTCACAGAACCTTTAATAATATCTCCGGTTTCAAATGGTGGTCGTGTTGCCCTACCTGTTTCTGCATCAACAAAGTGCACGTGTTTATCATACGCACCAAAAATAATTTCGGTTATATCATCATGTACATACACAACGGGTTGACCTGTCCATCCGGTACCGCACCATTTTTTTGTAACACCTTGATCAGTACTGTCTGCACACATGGGTGTATCTGGATATCGCCACAAGACTTTTGGGTCTACGGGTAATGCACTGTCGCCATACCATGTCCGTGACGGATTACCACGAAACATGGTGATACCTTGCCCCCATGCACCATGAGACAACGAACTGGGATTAAATATATTATGCAAAGATATAACATCAGACATATCTGTAATTTGTACAGAATCATTCCCTACATACGCTGTCACGCGATTATGAGAAAAAGACACATATTCAGATGCCAGTGTATATACAGGAACACCAGCAATAAAAAAGTACAACATAAACCCACCGATACCCCACAGTAAAAAACCTACAGCAACATGTCTTTTCTTTGTATTATATTTTTCTTGTGCTAGATATTCCATTTTTTATACCAAAAGTATACTTGATTTTTCTTTTCAAGTCGATTTTTTTATATTATTTTTAAATTTTCAATATGTTAATATATTTTATAAACATATTGACTTTAAACATAAAGAAGTTTACAATAATATTGAACAGTGAACAAATGATCTGTTTGTAAAAATACAATAAGCCATGGTTGAATTAGTATTTGTTGCGATTGTTATTGCAGCAGCAATATCAGGGGGTAGCGGCAAACCCCCACCCAGCACATCATACTCAAGATAAATGAGAGTATCTGATGAATCACCTGAAAGACCCCCTTGAATGAAAATGAAAGGGGGTCTTATTAATTTAATATCTTTATATGAGAGAATTTTTTCGAAAAAAAGAGTCAAAAAAACAAGAAGATACAATTAATATGTATCATATTTCTGGGTACGACCCTATTTTAACAAAAAACATATCACGCTATGAAAAAGGCTTTCAGTCTCTTTCTCCTATTATTGAATACAAAAAAATAATTGAATCAAATCCTGGCAATATTTCGAATATTATTTTATCTGGATTAGAGAGTCCTGATATAGGAATAAAAAGGATTGCAATTCATCATTTGGATTTATTGACTGAAGAGATAAGAATCCCTATTATAAAAGACTTATTCCATAGTGAAGACGAAACAACGAGAAGAATGTCTATTAGTTCTTTTTTTTTACTCCCTGAAGATCAGAGATTTGAATATGTTTCTACTGGTATCAAAAATGAATCATTAGGTATTCAAGAAGAATGTCTTTCTTCTATCCCCTTGTTTACAAATATTGAAGATAGAAAAAAATTAATAGAAATTGGAATAAATTCTTCCTCTTTATATATTAAAGAATTAGCGATATTTGAAACCAGATGGCTAGAAGAAGAAGACCAATTATCTTTTCAAAATAAAATCAAAGATTTAATTGATTCAAATTTTGATTCCGCATCTATTGAAGATAAAAAAATATATGCTCGTATGCTCCCCTTCTTGCACAAAAAAGATGCAAGTGCATTTATAAATAAGATTTTTTCTTCAGATTTAATTGATGTTCAAAAGATATGCCTTGATTTTTCAGATATCATGTCAGCTAAAGATACAAATATGATATCTGAAAAGTTTGATACCATATTATCAAACACATTTATTAATAATAAAGGAAATGAGGACCCCAAAAAAGTATCTGAACTCATTTGGTATGCGTCTGAATCAAAACGCGATGAATTTTTTCATCTAGCAAAAGAAAAACTAAAAGACAATTTCGTAAAATCCCCTTTATATGATAAATTACAAGTTTCCAAAGATAGCTTTTCACGTAATTCTTTTGATAAAACAGGCTCGGAGACAATATTGCTTGGTGGAGAATTAAAAGACAAAGTAATTTTACGAAAAATCAACCCAGAATCATTTCTGGTATGGAAAGATCTTTATGACGATTATAATATATGGAAAAAAGAAGGATTTGATTATGTACCAATAGAACCTATAGCATCTTATAATTATATTCCCAGTACCGGTTTCGTTGATGTATATACAGGTGTATTAGATATTAATTTAAAACAGTCAGCATTGATGTTTGGTGATCATACAGAATCTGCCAAGAAAGATATCGAAAAAATTAAAAATGTTTTAACAAAGAAAAATATTGAACATGGACATCTTCATGATGCAAACTTTTGCCTTCGTTATTTCAGAAATAAAGATAATAGTGTAGATATCAATAAAAAACCAAGAGTATATGCCATTGATTTTGATAGAGCATTCTTTTACAAGAAGGATATTCCCGATTATTCTTCATAGGTCGATTTTTTTATAAAATTAACCCCGCGAAATTTGCGGGGGTAATACAACGTTTCACATATTTTGTTTAAACCATCTTTTATATTCTGGAAGATCATCTAGATTTATACCAGAACGTTCAAATGCTTCGATCAGGGTCTTTATCCGTTCAGGACCTACACCAAGAGAATTCAAAAGTTTTTCTGGTGCTTCTTTCTGTAAAAGGAAAATAATATCTTTCATGAGGACATTACCCCAATTATCAAAATTCATCCATGCTATTTTTTCAAAAAAGAGTAGCCGTGCCCTGGTATACGCAGCTGAATGCTTTTTGGGTAAAAATTCATTCAAAAAATCTCCACAATTCATTTCTAGAACTTTTATTGGTGTCTTCGATTTCTTTTCCATGCGGAAACAGATTTTGATTCAAATAGCATACTACAATAGTTTAATAGTTTAATAGTTTAATAGTTTTGGCAATATAATAATTCTTTTTATAAAGTCATTGTAATCGACACCCAATATGTACCGCATCATTTTTTAATCCCAATATCAAAACTTCTGATATAAATGAGCAATCTTGGAAAAAAAATTAACCAAACAAAGAACCCACATACCTAATAATAATTCTTTTATGTGTGTGCCAATTAATCGAGCACTGGAATTTTAATACCCAGCACTTTTCCAAAATCAACACGTAATTAGAATGTGGGTTTTCTTTTTTCTGGAAAATCATTCACTTCAATAATTTTTCCTAATTACATATCAAGTTTTTCAAAATCTTTTATTGTTATCATGTATGCACATACTATAATATTATTTTAAATACTATTTATTTATAAACTTCATTTTTTAAAATATACCTGTGTTATACTTGTATATATGAAAAAACACTTTTTTGGTCGATTATACATTGCAAAGATTTTAATACTTTTATTCACTGTTGTGATGGTTGTTCCTTTTGTGGTTTTTGCTCAACAAGAAACCCTTGCAGAAACGGAAAAAATGGTGACTGATTTTTTTGCAGAAGATCCTATTATGATTTCTATTGCAAAATGCGAATCCGGGTTTAGACAATTTACTACAACAGGAGATATCCTACGTGCTTCGGGGCGGTATGTTGGAATATTTCAAATTGATGACATTATTCATGCATCTTTTGCAAAAAGCCTTGGTTTTGATATCTATACCGCCAAAGGCAATATAGATTATGCAAAGTATCTCTATAAAAAAGAAGGTAGCAATCCATGGCGCAATTGTGCAAAAAAATATATTATCCCAACCGTGATAGACGATAAACCTATTTCATCCGATATCTTATTATCCTTGAACAGCGGTCAATGCCCAGAAAATCTCATTGTTTCTCAAAAGATGAAAATATCTGACCGTGATGGTCGTATGAGTATGTACGCAAAACAAACAACAACCCAGGTTGCTCTTTTACAAAAACATATTAACCGTATTCTTGCAGAACGATATCACCAACCTGCTGGACCTGAAGATGGTATTTTTGGTCCACTAACACAACAGGGTGTTAAACGCCTTCAGACGGCTTTGAACGATTTTCTTGATATGGATAAACCATTGGTTATCGATGGTATCGTGGGTCCATTTACCAAACAAGCCATTAACAATTCTTGTGGTACTGATACAAATATTTAATAATCTATCTTTTATATATACCATTCTATAAAAACGATTGAACCCCATCTTTTTTAAATTATTTTTTGCAACCAATATTCACCATAAAAATCTTCGCTGATTAAAATAAAAACCGTCTTTGATTGTCTGTGATATAATTTATTTCATTATATTCTTGATAAAATGAAACCAACAGAAAACAACAAAATAAACTGGACTATTTGCCCCGTATGTCATGGGCAAGGTAAAATAATGCGTGGACCCTCTAAAAAAAGACGTAATCTCTACCAAGAAGAGCTACATGCATTTAATATGAACGAAAGTGGTGGAATTCCTCCAAAGCCTCTTAATGAAAATTTGGATATCTGTTTACATTGTACTGGTTCTGGATTAATCAGCTCTGAAAATGTTACACCCATAGATACAAAAAATTACCCGCGTGTTGCCATTATCGGCGGAGGAATAGGAGGCGTTGCCTTGGCGGTTGCTTGTCTGCATCGAGGAATTCCTTTTACTCTTTATGAACGAGACAAAAGTTTTAATGAGCGCTCTCAAGGATATGGATTGACACTACAACAAGCCAGCAAAGCAATAGCGGGTCTAGGAATTTTTTCCCTCGATGGAGGAATTACCTCTACCAGACATGTAGTACATAATCCTGATGGAAAAATCATTGGTGAATGGGGTCTCCGAAAGTGGAAGAAAACACAGGAAGAAAAAACTTCTAAACGTAAAAATGTACACATCGCACGGCAATCCTTGCGGTCCGCATTGCTCGAAAAATTGAATAATCCCCTATCACTGAAATGGGGGTATACCTTGAACGGATTTTCAAAAAATGCAGACGGGGATATTAATCTTGATTTTCAAGTAGATGGAAAAAGAGAAATTGTAACAACTGATCTTGTCGTTGGAGCAGATGGTATCAGAAGCTCTGTTCGTACACTACTCATCGGCGAAGACAAAACTCCCCTTCAATATTTAGGCTGTATCGTAATATTAGGTATTTGCCCGCTAAAATCACTTGGCGATACTGAAAGTCAATTACTTGATTCTGCGACCGTATTTCAAACCGTAAATGGTCACGAGAGAATATATGCTATGCCATATGATAACGAAAATATTATGTGGCAACTAAGCTTTCCTATGTCAGAAATAGATGCAAAGGAATTAAGCGCCAAAGGTTCAAAAGCTATGAAAGATGAAGGGCTTGCCAGACTGCAATATTGGCATAATCCTATCCCCCAGATGTTATCAGCAACCATAGAATCACAGATTACAGGCTATCCTGTATACGATAGGAAATTACTCGATGCAAGATTATTACAGGATAAAGGTGACATTACACTGATTGGAGATGCCGCCCACCCTATGAGCCCATTCAAAGGTCAAGGAGCAAATCAAGCACTACTTGATGCATTGACTCTTGCGCGAAACATTACCACAACATGTGGTCCTTATTCCGAATGGCGCAATGTTGGACTCAGAAAAACTTTACTCAATACGTTCGAACAAAACATGCTGGGGCGAACGGCTTCAAAGGTGCAAGATTCAGCCCGCGCAGTAGAACTTCTTCATTCTGATGCAGTATTGCATGAGGGTGACGAGCCAAGAGGTCGAGGTTTGCATGTGGATTAAAAAAGAAGCCGTTAAAGAGAGCGTGAAGATTTACGGGAGGATAAGTAAGAACAGTCCTCATGTATCTTTTTATCTATACTAATAGAAAATTATTTCTATTTTTATATTAATATGATAAGATATTTTTAATAAACTTTTAATATTGTCTGTTATTAATCTAAACTATATATACATATGGATCTCACAATTCAACTCAATAATATTAAACTAAATATAAGAGTTGCGGTCTTGATAAAGACTTCTAAAGGATATATCTTTGAAAAAGGTAACGATGGTTATTTTTTTACACTAGGAGGAAGGGTAAAGATTAATGAGTCTTCACTTGAAGCAGCACAAAGAGAAGTACGTGAAGAAATTGATTATGATATGACACAGGGCAAACTTGTTGCTATAGTAGAGAATTTTTTTGGTCCAATCGATGCGGTGGTGCATGAAATTTGTTTTGTTTATCGTCAACATGAAATGATTACGGTAGACCTACCAAGTAATTTCCTAGAGCTAGACGAGAGGGATTTAATAAACAAGGATATACGTCCTGAAATAATCAGAAAAATAATTATTGATACAAATGATGGAATTGCACACTACATACTAAAATAGTGTTTAGAATATTACTAATTTCAATGGAAAAAGTTTAGAAAAGGTGTCTTAGGCTTGGGATATCTTCCATTAGCTTATTTAAAATAATTTCTAAAAAATACAAGAAGATAGACTTCCACTTGTATTTACAAAAAGAAATAGATACTGATTTATCTTTTTTTACTAGAGAATATGTACTTGAATACCTATCTAAAGGTTTATGTATATGTGGAAAAAATATTTTTAAAAACAAATTTGAAAAAATAATAGAGACAGAATATCAAAAAAGTATTCTTATCAGATCTACCGAACACACACAGATGGTTCGAAAAGTCTTTTTCTCAAATATATATTCTAATGAGTATAAGTTAAAATATATAAAGAAATACATTCTCAGACTATCAGTCAATATACTACTATTTTATAAAATTAAACCTTATGCAGAGCTAAGTATTTTACCCTATTTAGAAGTTATGCGCTTAATGAAAGAAAATTTATTTATTGAATCAGAAGTAGTTAAGTTAGATTCTTTAAAAGAGAGTTTTGGTGTCTTTTGTATCATTTCCAGCAATCTCGTGGGGGCAAGATTCAAGCTTGAAGATTCTAGTCTATCAGACTAGAACTCTGGACTAGTAAAGCAACCAGTATAGCTTTTAATATTCTTAGCACATCATGTTTTTTTATTGTAACAAAGTTTATATTCTTAGTTGAAAACTAATATGATAATTATCTATCATATTGCTTGATTATTAGCTCTGAATCATCTATTCTAATTCAGTGGTAACTGGTCCCATCGTCTAACGGCTAGGACGTGAGATTCTCATTCTCAAAATCGGAGTTCGATTCTCCGTGGGATCACCAAGTCGAGAGCTAGTTCGAGCGCTCGAGATGGGTCGAAAGACTCCTTTCAAAAATACACCTGTAATATGGTGTATTTTTGTTTATAATATAAATATGAAATCTAATCAAAAGAAAATTAAACAAGATCTACGAAGTAAACTATCTGAACTAAAAGAAATAAGAAAGATGATTGATTGGGCTCTGGTATCAAATCAGAAAAGAGACGATATAATTGTACTATTCGATCAGGTTAAAAATTTTATCGATCTTACAAAAGCTTTTATGAATTCTCCAAATAAAAAATTTTCACTTGTCTACATGAGAATGATAATGGATATAGTCTATCAGATTGAGCAGTATAGAATGACTAAGGATGAATATTTTTTTACAAAAATAGATAATCAAAGCTTATATAAAAAAGGTAACCTAGATCAGCGTAACCATGAAATAAAATCAGGTGAATTTGGTCAAGAAATATTTAATAGAGTAATTGGAACCGAAAAAAAATTGGAACTTCTTACTAAAGATAGTCAGGCGGATATTATAGATAACGAGAGTTTTTACAAAGTATACCAAAATCTTTCAGACTATGTTCACATGAATCCAATGGCTCTGCGATTTGCAAATAGACGGATTTCAGAAAAACATGATGCTTATCTCTTATTTGCTATTCATCTAACAGAAATAATCCCCATCTCTATTGCTAAAAATGAGACCCTTGAGACATTTTTTAAATCTTAGTGCTTGAGAGAGGTCGTTTGTTATATCATAACGATAGTTAAAAGAGCTTTGTCCTGTAATAAATTTATTTAGTTCGCGCTCGAGAAGGCTCATAAATTCGTATTAGCACAAAAAGTAATATTTCATATAACAAAAAAAATTTGACTGAGTTTACATTTAACACAAATAAGAATAATTCTGGAATATCTTTTGATATCGATTATTCTATTCAAGAGGAATATTGTCCCGGACCCCAAAATTTGCACACTACCCTTGCATAATTTTGTAAAAAAACTACTCTTTTTCTACCCAAGACTCCTCTTGCCTCACGAGCAAACTTTCTCGCTCTTGTGGATACGCCATCATCTCAAAAAAAATAGAACATATAAAAAAAGCCACCTCAATTAAGTGGTGGCTATTGTAATTATTTTTCTCTAAAAAATTACGTTAATTCTTTTGTAAGCTTATTTTCTTCTTTAAATCCACGCACCATATCACGAAGAGAAAATACACATAAAACAAGTACAAATGCATTGGCTACTGTCACAAAATACCAAAGAGATAAAAATGTTTTAGTACTTGGAAAAAAGAATTGGTACGAAAAAGATATTAGCATACACAAATGAACCAATGTAAAGAATAAGTTTTGTTTAATCCAATCATCCCAATTCACCTTATAAAATCAGCCTGGGTAGTTTTTAATATCGCGGAAGCTGTTATACTTTATAAATATATGATAAAATAGAATTATCGGGAGTAATATTAATTTATGTAATAAATGTATGAGATTTTTTACAAAAAAAGAGAATTTAAAATAGAAGTTTTTTACCAAGATTTTTATAAAAGTCATATCTTAAATGAAGTAAAAAATATTATAATTCCATTAATAAATTCAGGTCCAATTTCTTAATTATATGACTGAAGAATATAAAAAATTACAAAAATTAATTAAAGAAAATATAGTTGAGATTTCTTTAAAAAAATCAATAAAAGATATATTTGGTATCTGGCTTTATTGGTACGGAAAAGAAAACCCTAACTTATTAAATTTATGGGGTAAGTTATTTTATTTATATTGGATTATTTCTAGTGAATGGCTATGGATACCATTATCAATTGTTCTATCAATTAGGTATGAATCCATTCTTAGTCTATTTTTAATTTTAATACCATTAATTCTAACTAGAATTTTAAAACCAATTGGTCAAGATTTTATGATTTGTGATGCAAAAAATAATGAAAAACTTTTTGAAGAATTATGGGAAAATAGGCTGATTGGAATTTTGAGTATAGAGAAAAAAAGTAGCTTAGTGCATAAAAAAGGAACCCCTACTTTTATTATTGACTCTCATAATAAAAATTGGAGAACTGAAATACTTGATATTTAAAATGAAAAAAGAAGAAGAACTAGCTATTGCAAACTTTTCCATAACAAGAATTAATTCTTTGTATAATTTTAACTACCATAGCATACCCAATGAAAATGAGAGTAACGGTGAAAGTGATGTGGATATTTATGCAATTTACAGAACAAAATCCCGGGAAGAAAATTGAAGGATTCCTTGGATCAGTTCCATTTCCAACAATGTATGGTGGTCAGGAGTATAAAATCATTACAACCAATGGTGAAAAATACACTGCCCGAGTAGATGCTTCCCGTGAGTTTATGTCCGAGGGGTTAGAATGGAAAACACTTGGAGAAAACAGAGATGGTAACATAGAAAAATATTACATTGTTGCCTGGAAATGGATACAAAATAAGAAAAATCCAGCAATAAATGACAAGATTAGAATTGCTGAAATTTCTGTGTTCAGCACAGAACCAGATGAGGTGCAAGAATTTAGTGTTGATGGACTTGATGGCAAGCTCATTCACTTTAGTTACGAAGCAAGTTTTGCTCTACTTCAATCAGGATCAATTACTTCTGAAATAATTCCAAAACTAAAACAAAGTTGCTTTTTATTTGATTTAGATGGAACACTCGTTGACACACAAGAACCTTGCCACGCAAAAGCCGAGGCCTATGTTCTAAAGAAATACCACAACATAGAGATATCTCCTTCAGAAATTTCTTCACGGTTTGCTGGTATTTCTACAAAAGAAGTTTTTAAACAACTTGTAGCTGGTTGTGATGAAAATTTTTTGTCAGAAAAAAAGTGGGAATACATGTATGAGATTATTCGCTTTGGGTCACCAGACAGACTTCCTGGCATCACTGGTTTGCTTGGGACTCTATCAAAATATGGTATTCCACTTGGTATTGCTTCAGCATCACCCATGCCGTGGATCATGAAATGTATAGAAACAAAATCTTCTGATTGGCCACTCAATATGGATAAATGTTTCCTTAATGGGAAATTATGTACATCTGTTGATGAGTGCAAGAATGGTAAGCCAAATCCTGAAGTTTTTCTAAAAACCAAACAAAAAGTATTTGCTGAGCATGGAGATTTAAAGCAGGAAGACTTTACTATATATGTAGTAGGTGATGGTGAATCTGATGTTTTAGCAGGACTTGCGATGGGTGCAAAAGTTTTATTTCTTTCTGAAGAAAATAAAACTTTTGATAAACATCCACATGTTGTTAGGTTTAGTGATTCGGAAACTCTTGCCGAATATGTTATTAAAGAATGTATTTAAGATACATTAAGCACCTGCGATAACTTCACAGGTGCTTTTTTATTTCTATTTCTAAACCACCAAACTCGGAAACACCTCAAAAATCTTAAAAAACTCCATATCGCTTTTAATTTTAGTCCAATTCGCAGTTCTGAACTCGTCCACGAAGGGGAGCATTAGTTGACAAACATGCTTAGCCATGCTAATCTATAAAAGATTTTAGTTCTTTAACATATTTGGTTATTTTCTTTTGCATATTGCTCTCTGGACGTCAGTTATTGGTTTCTATAGAGCAATAATGCAAAACAACTAAATAACGTAAAAAATGAACACAACAATGACAACGGTAATCGGGTTACTACTTTTTTTAGCTCCATTCTATTTCAACTATTTAATGCGAAAAGTTGGCGCTTATAAACTATTCAATATGATCCAGAAGATGGGATTTCTTTTTGGTTTTATATTTGTAACCTGTAGAGGTGCGATCCTTTTATTTTCTCAATCAAACACTAATGGTGGTTTAGCCGCCTTGTGTTTTGTATCTTTTTTTGTACACGGGATGGTAAGCACCGGTGGTATAGATGAACCATACGAAGATGACACACATGGTCCTCATTAAAGATTTAATCAACACATCAATAGCACCTGTGATAACTTCACAGGTGCTTTTTTATTTCCAAACCTAGTTCACCCTATTCACGAGTAGTGTGCTAGTTGTCAATGATGATCCTTCTCGAGCTCGAACCAAATGAATTCATTACAAGGTAAGCTTATTTAGCTAATTTTACAATATCACAAACAACCCTTCTCGAGCGCTATAAAAATAGTAAAAAAAGTGACAAATGTTACAGTGCTTTGGGTATTCAATGTTACAAACCTATGTAACATTATTTCTTTGATTTTTCGATCAATTTAACTAACTCCTTGTCATTCTCATAAGCTTGTATATGCCCTATCAGCAATTCTAATTTATAAGATATACCCTCGCTCATTAATCGCCAGTTTGTACTCTCTAGGCTTGATTTGATAAACTTCTTGAGCTTTTGATTACTATCATATGTATCAGTATTACTAGAGTATCTAACACTACTGGCTTCCTTTTGCAGATGACTTATTTTACTTATGAGTGTTAATGAATGAGAAAAAGAGAAGTACTCTTGTGGTGCGAGTTCAGAAAATTGAATTGGATGAAGATTAAAAGAGATATGGAGGTTTATGAAAATAGCATTACAGAAATTACATAATGAAAAAGTAAATCACTCTATTCTCTAGGGATTAGGTGTGATTTTGTGTTCAAGATTTCAATAATGGTATTTAATACCTCCACTCAAAGCTTCTTCTTTTGTAAGACCAATCTCTTCTGGACTACATCCAATAGCTAATGAAATCCCTGCTTATTTGGAGCACCATTGGTGTCTTTGATTTCTTTGAATGTGTTTTCTAAATTTTTCATGTTACTTCTTGAATGTATTTATTTTAGCACGAATAGCTTCAGATACGCGTAAATCTCCATGTTTCGAAAGAAATTCTGCTGCAATATCTGAGAGCGTGGTGAGGCCGTTAAGCCAAAGTTCTCCTTTGTGTTTCGACAGAGATTCTGCTGCAATATCTGAAAGTGTGGTGAGTCCGCGAAGAAAAAGGTTTCCTTCATGTTTCGACAGATGTTCTGCAGCAGTATCTGAAAGTGTGGTGAGGCCGTAAAGTCTAAGATCTCCTTCATGTTTCGAAAGATGTTCTGCTGCAGCATCTGAAAGTGTGGTGAGGCCGGAAAGACCAAGGAATCCTTCATGTTTCGATAGATGTCCTGCTACAGTATCTGAAAGTGTGGTGAGGCCCCAAAGACCAAGGTCCCCTTTGATTTTCGACAGATGTTCTGCTGCAGCATCTGAAAGTGTGGTGAGGCCGTTAAGCCAAAGGTTTCCTTCATGTTTCGACAGATGTTCTGCAATCAAAGGGGTGATAAAAGTTAGCTCATGAGAATTACTAATATCACCACTT
>Ga0209702_10001297_pt1 | contig 48209 bp, 43 predicted proteins | sample FRY01_FD_187210 | JGI IMG/M metagenome (GOLD analysis project Ga0209702, IMG submission 187210) | Freshwater microbial communities from Lake Fryxell liftoff mats and glacier meltwater in Antarctica - FRY-01 (SPAdes) (version 2) | ecosystem: Environmental > Aquatic > Freshwater > Ice > Glacier... | reverse complement strand
GCGGCTCATTGTGGTGACGGCGGCGCAAATTCTTGGGCAATTAGACTGGGGGCTGTGGATGCGCGGGTCTTTTGAGGCCCGTTTTGGGTGCGATACTCAGGCTCATGCGGTTGGAGTTCTTATCCTTGTTTTTTGTTTAAGTGAACAGCATTGGGTCAGACTCCCATTAATTCATTGTGGCACCTAACTTAAATACTCCTTAATTCATAGCTACTCACGCATATAAACAGGGGTCTAGAGGCCGATTTAGCACCTAAAAAGGCATGAAAATCACTCAAAACAGACGTTTAATTGGAGTCTGACCCCAATTAATTCTCAATTAATTCTCAATTAATTCTCAATTAATTCTCAATTAATTCTCAATTAATTCTCAATTAATTCTCAATTAATTCTCAATTAATTCTCAATTAATTCTCAATTAATTCTCAATTAATTCTCAGGATTGAACGCCGCGCTCCGCAGCTCAGGATAAGAAATGTCGGGGCATGGAGGGCGCTCGGTTGTCGCGCAGGGCGTTGGTCAACAAGCAGTAAATGCAAACAACGCGCGCCGTTATTTCAAAAATAGCTAGAGGGGAAAAAGGAGCTTGATCTACCACAAAGCCAGTAGCGAGGTCTCTTACAAAGATACCCGAGACGAAACCGCACGTAACGAGGCCGACCCGCTCAAAATGCCAGTCTTTTAAGTAACTGTGAACGTAAATCGCTGCAACCAGCAACGCAAGAAAAGCCCGCAACTGAAAAGCGTGCAAGACATGAGGTGAGGCAAGATTAAGCCTTGAATAACTCAACGCGCCCTCTGGAAAAAACAGATTTCGGACGGTAAACATAACAATCAACCCCAACAAAACCATGTTGCGGTATTTAAAACCCCGGTCGACACCGCTGGGCTGTGCTTTCTTCAACGGGCCCGTGAGCAGCGCTAGTTCCTCGTCAGAAACTACAGACTTGGGAAGATTTCCGGGGTTATTCATTTGCCTTCTTTAGTTGACGCATCGCATAACTAGTGCCTGGCCGAAAACCCCATCCCCCCAATGACAGCAGGCTGTTTCGCGAAACGAAGATTTCCAGAAAGACGGAGCTTTCAGCGCTTTGGACTGGTCAGAGCACCTAAAAGGCGGGTCTTTGCGGAAATCTTCGTGCGCAGTTGGGTCTCAAATTTATCACAAATTCACGCAAAAAATATAGCAAAAATCCCCTGGTTCTGTCATCGTTTTCGCCCCCTAAAACGTTAATCTGAAGTTCTTCCCCAAAAAACCCAAGTTCTCCCAATGAAACCACCTCATTTTGAGGTTCCACATTCTGTCTACAGTTTGATGAGACCGATCAATTCGAGAGTGTGTTTTTGTTTCTGCGTGGGTATCGTGATGAGATCAAACGTAGGCGCATCCTGGGCGCCCTTGGACGTGCGACACGTATTGCTCACGATGGTTTGCAGCTCCCGCATCAACGTCTGCAAACTATGCACCGGGGTTCCATCATCCAGGGTGCGGCTGGCTACCTTCTTCATCGCCGCATCCGAGCGCTTGGCAGGCGCCACCGGGTCGCGGGTGAGCTTGGCCAGTTGATCTTCATCAGCAAACATCAGCTCGCGCCAGGCCTCGCGCATATGCCACTCCACGTAGTAGGCCAACATGCACAAAAAGATGTGTGCGCGCACCCGGCCCTCCAGGTGGTGATGAATAGGGCGCACCTTCAAGTCCATCATCTTCATCGACAAAAATGCCCGCTCCACCTGCGCCAGGGACTTGTAGGTGCGTACACAGGCAGCCGCATCCATGCGATCAGATTTGAGCGAGGTGCGAATGATGTACAACCCGTCAACCGCCGCCTCGGCATCGATGTTCTTCTGGATTCGCACAAAGCTCAAAGCGTTATCGGTGATCGTCATCTCGAAATGCTTGGACACCTTGTAGCGGTTGACCACCTTGCCTGAGGCCACACCAATCTTGCCCTTGCCTACGAGTTTGCCGGCCTGCACCCGGGCTTGAATCTTTTGCAGACTCTCCTCGGTGGCTGCCAGCAAGGATGTACGGGTGTGAGCTCGTAACCGGGCCAACTCTGGATTGCGACACGCAAGCAGGCGCTCACCGGGAAAGTCTGGCGAGCTGATCTCCAGCAAACGGACTACGAGGCCTTGAGCGTGCAGCGCAATGCACCTCGCTGGATGAAGATGCTGCTCAAGCACGGCTTCCTTGAGGCCGGCGCTTCGCCTGTCACGGCCGCCTGAGCGTTCGCTAACCCTACCGTCGCGCCACAGTCGGGTCCCGGCCAACCTCAGGTCAGGCATAGCCGCGTCCGCTGACGGGTGTCTTTCACGTTAAGTGTGGCCAACTCGCGAGTGCCGAGTTCACCCGGAATTTTGACGTCACGAAGACAATCGAAATAGCTCGTAGCGCTCAGCATCCTGCCGCTCGGCGATGAATTTCGCCAGGATATTGGTATCTGAGCAATTCAAGAGAAATTCAGGCAGGCATTGGCGCATCGCAGTGGCGACAACCAACTCAGAGGGCGGGATGCCGGGGCGAATGGTTCGCAGCCAGGAGCCAAACGAGCGCCACACAAGCGCGGAGAAGATCGTTGACAGGTAATGGAGCAAGCCCTGACAGACTACACCGGCTTGAATGAATACGTGATAGGCATGGGTCTTGCGTTTGACGGCGTCGCGGTAGTCCTGTGACTCACGATGCAAATATTGGTCGCCATTACGCCTGCGAAGCGGCTTCATGCCCTGCATCCAAAAATGGTACGAGAACGAGCCAATCAGACGCACCGCCTGCTTGAAGCTGTGCTCAATCTTGAAGCGCAAGCCATACAGGCCAATGATCTCGATGGCGCTCAGAGAGATGTCCGTACACATCAACAGGCACGAGCCTCGGGTGGGATGCGTGACCGCCACGAAGCGCACTAGCCGCCCAAGCGGGCGCCACAGCAAATCGCAGACCCGATACTCAATGGTGACATCGTGCTCCCCATACACGGGGCTCAGGGCCGACTGCTTGAGCTTGGGGTCGCTCAGCAGTGATTTGAGCTTGACCTTGGAGCCGTAGAGCCGGGGTCTGCCCTTCTTCTTCGGACCCTCCTGGACGTACTGATTAAAGGCCACCGCATTGGACCTCACCCGTGTGAGCAGGTGATTGTTCTGCTTGAGCAGGCCGATGGCGACCTTGCCGGCGGCGTAATACGCATCGACCACGAGGTAAAACGGATCCTTGATCGCCAGGATGCCCAGCAGCATGAGCATCTTGTCGAGCAAAGTACGCCTGTCTCGGTTGGACCACACCAGACCCTCGTGAATGCGCACGCCCAGTGGTACCGCAAAGACACTGTGCGCGGCATGCACCAGCAAGCTCACCGCCTGCAGGGAGTGGCCCATGATGTATTCAGGTTTGGTATTGGAATCGGACTCCTGATGCAGCGACTTGACGCCTGGCATCTTCTTGCCGGATTTGCCAACCTTGATGCCATCGGCGACCAGAACCAATCGACCATTGACGCGCACCGGGTTGGGAAACAAGCGCAGCACCACTTTGGCCCACAGCGCACTGAGCTCGCCCAGCGCCTTGTCGGCTGCGATCTGCACGGCGTGACGCACACGGGCACTCTCGACACTCTGGTGCACCTGCGCAGCATTCATGCCGGCGATCTGATCGAAATGCGGTTCCACCGCCACCGGAACTATCACCGGCTCGCGCGCAGCCGTGCGCACGAAGGCCGTCTTGAGCTCTTCGGAAAAACGCGCCACGGCGTCGGACTCGAACTGATTGAGCTGGCGCCGCGAGCTGGTATGGCGCTCGTGTTCGGGTCTGTCCGTGGCCCGTGCTTCTAGGTCGCGCAGACCGGCCCTGGCATGCGCGACCAGGCGCGCCATCAGGTCGGGCGCACCGGCGACCGCATGGTCGATCGTGGCCTGGTACAGAACGGCGAAGCGTTGCGCCTCGTCCGGCTCGGTGACTTTCATGTCGGGTCCTCCATCGGGTCTGCCAATCTTGCCGGCAAGTTGGCAGACCCCGACAGCGAGGACTGGACGCCTATTTCAGAGCCTTGAAGCGCATGCGCTTGGGTTTGGCACCTTCCTCACCCAGGCGACGTTTCTTGTCGGCCTCGTACTCCTGGTAGTTTCCGTCAAAGAAGGTCCACTGGCTATCCCCTTCGCAGGCCAGGATATGCGTGGCGATCCGGTCCAGGAACCAACGGTCGTGGCTGATCACCATGATCGAGCCGGCGAACTCGAGCAAGGCATCTTCCAACGCGCGCAGGGTTTCCACGTCCAGGTCATTGGAGGGCTCGTCGAGCATCAACACGTTGCCGCCGGCGATCAGTGTCTTGGCCAGGTGCAAGCGTCCGCGCTCACCACCGGACAAACTGCCGACGCGCTTTTGCTGATCGCCGCCGTTGAAGTTGAAACGGCCGCAATAGGCACGGCTGGCCATCTGGAACTTGCCCACGTTGAGTATGTCCAGACCCCCCGAAACGTCTTCCCAGACCGTCTTCTCGTTCGCCAGGTCATCGCGGCTCTGGTCGACAAAAGCCATCTTGACCGTCGAGCCGACCTTGACCTCGCCGCTGTCGGCTTGCTGCTTGCCTGCAATCATGCGAAACAGCGTCGACTTGCCAGCCCCGTTCGGGCCGATGATGCCGACGATGGCGCCCGCCGGCACCTTGAAGCTGAGGTTGTCGATCAGCACGCGGTCGCCAAAGGACTTGCTGACATTGACGAATTCGATTACCTCGTTGCCCAGACGTTCCGCCACCGGGATGAAGATCTCGTTGGTCTCATTGCGCTTCTGGTATTCGAAATCGGACAGCTCTTCGAAACGGGCCAGGCGGGCCTTGCTTTTGGCCTGCCGCGCCTTGGGATTCTGGCGTGACCATTCCAGTTCTTTCTTCAAGGCCTTGGCACGCGACTCCTCGCCCTTTTGCTCCTGGACCAGTCGCTCCTGCTTCTGGGACAGCCAGTCGCTGTAGTTGCCTTTGTACGGAATTCCGGATCCACGATCGAGCTCGAGAATCCACTCGGCGGCATTGTCAAGAAAGTAGCGGTCGTGGGTGATGGCCACGACCGTGCCCGGGTAGCGCTGCAGGAACTGCTCGAGCCAGTCAACCGACTCGGCGTCCAGGTGGTTGGTGGGTTCGTCGAGCAGCAGCATGTCGGGCTTGGACAGCAGCAGCCGGCATAAGGCGACACGGCGTTTCTCGCCACCCGATAACACGTCGATCCTGGCATCCCATGGCGGCAGGCGCAGGGCATCGGCGGCGATCTCGAGCTGGTGTTCGGAGTCTGTGCCGGCGGCACCGATGATGGCCTCGAGTTCGGCCTGTTCGGTAGCCAGCGCGTCGAAATCGGCGTCTTCCGCGCCATACGCGACATAAACCTCCTCCAGTCGCGCCTTGGCCTTGAACACGGACTCCATGCCACTTTCCACGCTCTCGCGCACGGATTGGGTCGGGTCGAGTTGCGGTTCCTGGGGCAGGTAGCCGATATTCAGGCCAGCCATGGGTGTCGCCTCGCCTTCAATCTCGGTGTCCAGGCCGGCCATGATTTTGAGCAAGGTCGACTTGCCGGATCCATTGGTGCCGAGTACGCCGATCTTGGCGCCGGGGAAGAAACTGAGCGAGATGCCCTTGAGAATATGGCGCTTGGGCGGAACGATCTTGCCCACGCGGTTCATCGTGAATACATATTGCGCCATGGCGGGGTCTTTTCCTTGCAGGTCTGGGTGATACAGGCGCGGGCCGCAGGCCCGCTCAACCCGCCATTATCGACGCTGGCCGCAGCCCCACCCCGCAAGGCCTTGTCCGGCCCGGTATCGCCGCCATGGCGTGGGCCGCAGGCCTACCCCCGCGCAACCGCGCTAGCGGTCGCTCTGCGACTCGCCTGCCAGGGGGGCCAAGCCGGACTCCAGCAACAGATCGAATACTGGAACCACGACGCGGATGCGCCCCTGCGATTGCAGTTTGTCCATGGACCGGCGCGACATGGCATGGGCCAGTCCGGCGCCGGACACGAACATGAACAGCTTGCGATCACGCCCGATCCAGGTCAGCTTCGCCCGCAGCCAGGCGCCGTCAAGCATCAGTTCGACTTCGGCCCCTACCGATTGGTCCGACGGTATATAGGTGTCCCGCGGGTCGGTGCCGTCAGGGATATGCAGCGCCACCATGCCACTGTCCGTCTGCAGGCCCTCGGAATCCGGTGCGTCGCTCAGCCCACTGATGGAGTCGGGCGCGTCATCGGAAGGCGCCTGCTCGCGCGCGGCCGCGCGCACCTGGGCCTTGGCGCGGCGATAGTCATGGAGGACCTTGTCGTGCAGGGCGCTGAGCGCGTCCAGGAAGATGGCGATCGGCTCAGGCGGATAACGGATCAGCAGCAGGCCTTCGTTCAGGCGTCCGAGCAGTCGCGGGATCATGCGCACCAGGCGGGCCGGGTCCTGGCGCACCTGCGCCAGCTGAACACTCCAGACCAGATCGTCCACCAAGGCCAGAAGGCCTTGCGCATCGGATGGGTCGCTGTCGCTCTGCAGGTGGCTTTCGGCCAGCACCTGCGACCAGGGTCCGCGCAGAAAGCTGGCCACGAGCTGGGGCAGGCCACTGTCGCGAAACCGCTCCATCATGGCGTCAGAATATCGCTGGGCCAGCACGTTGCGCTGCTGCGCATGTTCGCGCGCACGGCGCTCATCCTCGCGGCGCTGCAGCCGCGCGTCGTCGCGGTCCTTCCAGGCCTTTTCGAGATCGGCCAGCGCGCCGGCGTAGGCCGCCGCATCGCCGGCGCTGCGCGACAAGGCATTGACCGCATCCGACACGCAGGCAGCAAACTCGTTGATCGCCTCGTCATCATCGGTCGGATACGCCAGACTGCGCTGCACCACCCGATCGAGCAGCTGGCGCGCGGCATGGCGTCGGTCGATGAAAAACCGAGGATCAGAGCGGGCCAGTTGCAGCAGCGCGGGCTCCAGGGAGCGCAACTGCGTGCGCACCGGCAGCAGCAGCCGCTCGTCACCGGCCAGCTGCTCGACCATCAGGCTGACCACCTCCTCACCGAGCATGCGACCAATCTGCTGGTTTTGCTCGCGCGAGCGGTTCTGTCCGATCTTCGCGTCTTGCGCCTCGGCCGACGGTTTGCCCACCGCCAGCTGGCGAACCGACCGCTCGGCCAGCCGCTGCAACATCGGCTCAACCAGCTTGAGGTCTTGCAGGGCTACCAGCGACGCCGGCACCGTGTGGGTGAAATCCTGAAAGACGCCGGGCTGGATGCGGGCATGTGGCTCGCCGGCCAGCAGCCGACGCAGCTTCTCCAGGGTTTGCATGGTGCGCTCCACTTCGGAGCGGGTCTTGCGCGCCCTTGCCGCGGCACCGTCGCCAGCGCTGCCGGGCAGGGGCTCTACCAGTCGCACACCCTGCGAGCGCATCCACTCGCTGGCTTCCCGATACAGCGTGCGCAAGCCGATACCCATGGCAATCGCCGATGGACGCAGCAGGTCCATGCGGATGTCTTCGTTCGGAATCCAGGCGGTCAGCGTTTCGAGAAGCGCACGCACGAAGGCCTCGGGCTTGAGCGGATTGAGCGCCGGCTGCACCGTGCTCCAGCCCAGCAGCGAGCTGACCAGCGAGTCGAACTGCGGCAACACCTCCTCGGCCGCGCGGATGATCTCCTGGCGTGCCAGCGCCAGCTCGATATGAATTTCGATCTCGTGGATGTCGTAGAAACGCAGGTCGTCGAACTGCACCGACTCGTTGCGTGCCAGGTCCTTGGAGCTGCTGTGGAAAACCAGCCGGCGCAACTCCGAAGCGAAGGTGGCGCGTACCGCCGGCGCATCGCCGAGCAGAACCCGGACTGCGGCCTTGACCGGCACGCTGGGCATATCCTCAACCGACTCGGCCTCGGTCTCAGCGGTCAGCCGGGTCAACGCATCGAGCACGTCATCGGCCAGGCCGGCGGCCTGGCCGAGCACCAGCTCGATGCAGTCGGACAAGGTTGGAAGCATGGGCGCGACATTGCTTGCCACACCGATCCTGCGCAACCGGTACTTGCTCATCGAAGCCCCCTGATCGCTTGCACCGGCCCGACAAAATGGACCGGCCGACCCGCAGACCCCCCGTAGCGGGCCTGTCTTGGCCTCCCATTCTGACCGCCAAGGAGGGCTGATGGCAAGTGAGAACCGGGGCCAGAGTGGCATTGTTTGCATTCTGAAGCGCTATTCAAGGGGTCGCTTGACGTAGTCGTGCGACAATAGCGCCGGTCGTGGGCCTCCAGCTGCCCGCGGCGCCAGCGTCTGCTGGGGGTCCTGCAACACGCACGCGTCCCAAACTTTTTACTCTGTCAGCCTTTGACTGGACCGGTATTGCGATACCGGCACGGGTAGACATGCCAAGCGCCCAGCACGGGTGCCACATTACAAAATGAATTTTGAAGATCTGAATCTGGCTCCGGCCATCGTCAAGGCTGTGCGCGAGCAGGGCTACGAGTCGCCGACCGCCATCCAGGCCCAGGCCATTCCCGTGGTTCTTGAGGGCCACGACCTGCTGGGCGGCGCCCAGACTGGCACCGGCAAGACCGCCGCGTTCGTGCTGCCGATGCTGCACAAACTGAGCATGGCGCGCAGCGCACAAAACAAATTCGGCGGTACCGGCATCCGTGCTCTGGTGTTAACGCCTACCCGCGAGCTGGCAGCCCAGGTCGAGGAATCGGTCAAGACCTACGGCAAGTTCCTGCAACTGTCGTCGACCGTGATTTTTGGCGGCGTCGGCATGAATCCGCAGATCAGCCGCGTCAAGTCGGGCATCGACATCCTGGTGGCCACACCCGGCCGACTGCTCGACCTGCTGCAGCAAGGCGTGCTGGACCTGGGTCAGGTCCAAATCCTGGTGCTCGACGAAGCCGACCGCATGCTCGACATGGGTTTCATCCATGACGTCAAAAAGGTGCTGGCTGTATTGCCCAAGGACAAGCAGAGCCTGCTGTTCTCGGCCACGTTCAGCGACGAGATCCGCGACCTTGCAGCAACGCTGCTGAAAAGCCCGAAAAGCGTACAGGTCACGCCACGCAACACCACAGTTCAGCGCATCACGCAGACCATCCATCCGGTGGGACGCGGCAAGAAGAAGGCGCTGCTTGCGCACATCATCAACGAACACAACTGGAGCCAGGTGCTGGTGTTCACCCGCACCAAGTTCGGCGCCAACAACGTGGCCGAGTTCCTGTCCAAGAACGGCATCCACGCGATGGCGCTGCACGGCAACAAGAGCCAGGCGGCACGCACCCAGGCGCTGAGTGGCTTCAAGAGCGGCGATATCCGGGCCCTGGTGGCGACCGACATTGCGGCACGCGGCATCGACATCGACGACCTGCCCCATGTCGTGAACTACGAAATTCCCAACGTCAGCGAAGATTATGTGCACCGTATCGGCCGCACCGGCCGGGCCGGCGCCGACGGCGCGGCAGTGAGCCTGGTGAGCCTGGATGAAGAAGGCTTCATGCAGGACATCGAGCGTTACACCAAGCAGAACATCGAGGTCCGCGTGGTCGAGGGCTTCGGCCCCGAGCAGGGTGAAAAGGCTGAGCCTATCGCCATGGGTCGCCAGACAATCTGGGGCGGTGCCGGCAAACCGCCGAGCCGCGACGTGATGATGGCGGCCGCCAAGGCGGCACGTACCGAAATGTTGCAACGGGTGCGCGACAACAAGGCCGGCAACGGCTCGGGTTCGGGCGCGGGCCGTGGCGGCAACAATGGCGGCGGCGGCGGCGGCGCACGTGCCGGTGGTGGCCGGGGCGGCAATGGCGGCGGTCGTGGCGCACCGCACGGTGGCGACGCCCAGCCTTTGGGCAATGGCGGCGGTCGCCGCGGCGGCGGCCACCATGGTGGCGGCGCATCGCAGCCGCGCCACACGCAGGATCGCCAGCCGGATCCATTGCGCGGCGGTGGCAACGTTGCGCCGCGCACCGGTGCACCGCGTGAACCCGATCCGATGCGCACCAATGTCGATCTGATGGTCGAACGCGGCGGACAACGCCGTGGCGGTGGCGGATACGGTGGTGGAAATCGCGGAGGTGGTTCTTATGGTGGCGGTGGCGGCGGACGGTCCGGTGGCGGATCGGGTGGTTATGGTGGCGGGGGCAACCGGTCTCGTGGGTCGGGCGGTTCTGGCGGCTCTTTCGGCCGATAAGCGCTACCGCAGTATCCATCTCGTCGGGCGCCGTGCGCCCGAACTGCGCGATGACCGTGTCCGTTTCCATGCGGTCGATTTCGGGCAATTGCCCGAGTTACCACCGGTCGACGACATCTATATCGCGCTGGGCACCACCATCAAGGTGGCCGGCAGCCAGGCCGCATTCCGGGCACTGGACCACGACGCCGTGCTGGCGCTGGCACGGCAAGCGCACCTCTCCGGTGCGCGGCGACTGGCGCTGGTCAGCGCCATGGGCGCCGATGCGCAATCACGCGTTTTTTACAACCGAGTCAAGGGCGAAACCGAGGATGCCTTGCGCGCGCTGGGTTTCACTACGCTGGTGATCGCGCGCCCGTCCATGCTGGCCGGTGACCGGGCTTCGTTGGCGCAAGCGGCGCGGCTCGCAGAGCGCCTGTGTCTGTTCTGGATGCACCGGCTCAAACCCCTGATTCCCGCCAACTACCAGGCAATCGAAGCCCAGGACGTCGCCCATGCCATGGTGCAGGCGATGACCGATGGCGCCACCGGCACCCGGACGCTGCAGTCTGGTCAGATGCAAGGCGCGCGCTGACGCCTGCTGAGGAGCCGCTGCGCCGCGCTGAGCACCCGCCTCAGTGGCCTACCTGCAAATCATTGCGACCGGTGCGGTCCTTGCCGCGCAGCAGCCACAAGGGCCGGGAGGCAAACGCCACTGGCACGCCTGATTTGCCGTCCACCGGATTGAGATCGCGCTCGAACACCGAAGTACCGGGCATGTAGCGCAGCGCCACGCCGGTGCGACGCTGGCTCGAACGATTGACCCGCGCACCATGGATCATGTAGACATCGTGCATCGACATCTGACCAGGCTCGAGTTCGAGATCCACCGCGGTCGACACATCGAATGTGGACTCGTCAGCGTGCTGCTGCAACACCAGATCGGTGCGATCTTCATGCAGATGCGGATGGCACTGGCGCGCGGCGTGCGAGCCCGGTATCACGCGCAGGCAACCGTTGTCCGTGGTCGACGGATCGAGTGCGACCCAGACCGTGCAGTTGTCCAGCGGCCGGATAGGCCAGTAGTGACCGTCCTGGTGCCAAGGCGTCTCATGGCCGTCACCAGCGGGTTTGCAGAACACATGGCAACCCCACAGGATGATGTCGGGGCCAATGACCTGCTCGACCAGGTCCAGAATATCGGGGTCGTTCGCCAGGTCGAGAAAATCCTGGTGGCCACGCACGCCTTCGGCATTGGGCGCGCCATTCTGACCTACCACATGGGCACTGACCAGCTTCTCGGGGCGCACGTCGGGGTTGTCGCGTATCAGCCGGTCAAGTGAAACACGCAACTGTTGCACCCGCTGCGCGGGCAGTCGCAACGACGGGATCAGGTAACCCGCTTCGCGGTATTGGACTACCTCGGCGGTGCTCAAATTAGCCATGTGGATCCTCCAGTGGATTGAGGGCGGGGCGTGCGACCAGGTCGCGCCCCTTAAGGTATCAGGCGCGAACGAATAAGGTCACCAGCGGCTCAGAGCCGACTTGCCGGCTCCAGTGGCCATGCACCTTGGCATCGAAGCTCGCGCCCTGCGGCAACACATCGGCAGAATAGAAATGGTCACCAGGGCCAAACAGCCGGGACGACCCGTCCTGCAGGCCAATCTCCATCTGGCCACGCAGTACGAACAGCCACTGCGTCGTGACGGTGCAATGAAACTGGCTGCGAAACCCGACCGGGCTGTGGCGCAGCTGGAAGCCGCCGCTGGCAAAGACCTCGGACAACATTGCCTGCGGCGTGCCTTGCCCGAGCGCGACCGGCTCCTCACGGAAGCGGGCGACGCCATCGGTGTCGGTGAAAAGAATGACTTTGGTGAAGGCAACCATGGAACTCCTGGGCAAAGTGGCGGAATGTCAATGTGGGTCTGGCAGCGCCCCGCTCCCTGTCAGGGCGGCCACCGTCAGTTGCACGATTTCCTGTGGCGCTTGCGTCACATCGAATGTCAGCACGTTTTCATCAGCCCCTGGGGGCTCCAGCGTCGCGATCTGACTGTCGAGCAGCGACACCGGCATGTAGTGGCCCGTGCGCTGCGCGCTGCGCGCTGCGAGCACATCGCGCGTACCGTTCAGATGCACCAGGTGCAGGTCCGGCGCACCACTGCGCAGCAAGTCGCGGTAGGCACGCTTGAGCGCGGAACACGAGACCACCAGCGGCTGGCCCTGGCCGTGCGCCGCCGCCAGACGGGCTGCCAGCGACTGCAGCCAGTCGCGGCGCTGCGCATCGTTAAGCGCGATGCCCGCACGCATGCGTTCGATGTTTTCCTGCGCGTGCAGGTCGTCGCCCTCGATATACGGGGCAGCCAGCGCGTTGGCCAGCAATTGGCCAACCGTGCTTTTGCCGCAACCCGACACCCCCATGACCACCACCAACGGTGGCCGCGTCGCCTCAAGCCTGTGCATCAGGAGTCGGGCCTTCGCTCAGTCCAGTCGAATGCCGCTGGTCTTGTCGAACAGATGCACCTTGTCCACGGCAATCTGCAAACCGACTGCCTGGTCGGGTCTCACATCGGTGCGTCCGTGCAAAACCACGGTGAACGCGGTCTCGCCGACCTTGACAATGATTTCGGTCTCTGCACCGGTGGGCTCCACCACCTCGACCACCGCGTCAATGCCAGAGCCCGGCTCGCCCATGACGAGGTCGCCGGGCCGGATGCCATAGTGCACCGGCTGGCCGTCCTTGCCGGAACCCGTGTCCGTCACCGGCCATTGCTGGCCTTGCGCGTCAATCCAGGCACGCGCGCCGTCACGGCGCAGGGTGCCATCGAACACGTTCATGGCTGGCGAACCGATGAACTGGGCCACGAACAGGTTGCCGGGCCGGTCGAACAATTCGAGCGGCGTGCCAATCTGCTCGACGATGCCGTCATGCATCACGACGATGCGATCGGCCATGGTCATGGCCTCGATCTGATCGTGCGTCACATACACCGTCGTGGTCTTGAGCCGCTGGTGCAGCGACTTGATCTCCGCGCGCATGGCCACACGCAACTTGGCATCGAGATTGGACAAAGGCTCATCGAACAGGAACACCTTGGGATCGCGCACGATGGCGCGGCCCATCGCCACGCGCTGACGCTGACCGCCCGAGAGTTCGCGCGGATACCGCTCCAGCAGCTTGTCAAGGTTCAGGATCTTGGCCGCGTCACCGACCCGCTTTTTCGTCAGCGCGGCGTCGGCCTTGCGCAATTTCAGGCTGAACGCCATGTTCTCGCCCACCGTCATGTGCGGATACAGGGCGTAACTCTGGAACACCATGGCGATGTCGCGGTCCTTGGAATCCAGATCGTTGATGACTTTGTCGTCGATCGAGATGTCGCCGCCGCTGATTTCCTCCAGGCCTGCGAGCATGCGCAACAAGGTGGACTTGCCGCAGCCCGAGGGCCCCACGAGCACGACGAATTCGCCATCGGCGATATCGAAGCTGATGCCATGGAGGACCTTCACCTTGCCGAAATTCTTCTCGATCTTGCTAAACGATACAGATGCCATGATGGTCCCAGTTCACAATGTTCGGTTCTTGCAGGTTGCACTATTGGCGAGACTGCCGTGGTCAACTCTTGACGGCGCCAGCGGTCAGGCCCGACACCATGTAGCGCTTGAATGCGTAATAGATCGCCGCTGGCGGCAATGCGTAGATGAAGCCGGTGGCCATCAGCAGCTCCCAGGGCGAATCGTCGGCCGACAGGAAGTTGCCCAGCGCCACGGCCAGCGGCAGGTCGGTCTCCTTGGACAGCAGCAGGAAGCCGTACAGGTATTCGTTCCAGGCCAGCAACAGCGCGTAAGTGCCGACGGCGACCAGGGACGGCACCATCAGCGGCACATAAACCAGCCGAAACAGCTGCATCGGGCTGGCGCCATCGATGCGTGCGGCTTCGTCCAGTTCCCAGGGCAATTTGTCGGACGCCTGCTTGAGCACCCAGATGCAGTATGGCGAGGCGATCGTGACCATGGCCAGTATCAGCGACCAGCGATTGTTGAGCAGGCCGTAATTGGACATGGTCTTGTACATCGGCACAGCCAGGAAAGCGGCCGGAATGAAGTAGGTGAACAAGGCCAGGTTCATGACCGTACGACCACCGCGCACCTTCAGTCGGCTGATCGAGAACGCAGCCGTGGTCGCCACCACCAGTGTGAGCACCCCGGTGGTGATCGCGATCATCAGCGAGTTGCCCAGCTGCTGCCAGAAGTGGCTAAGGTAGAAGTGCTTCTGCCCGAACACGATCTCGAAATTTTGCAACGTCGGAGCATCCGGCCACAGCTTGCCCTTGGTCGCCGTATCACGCGGCGAGATGGCGAACAGGAACAGGTGATAGACCGGCAACAGCGTCCACAATACAACCGGGATGCCGACCAGCAGCAGTTGCGCTTCTGCCGAGACTTTGCGCCAGGACCAGCCTTTTTTCATTTGGACAACCTCTTCATCATCACGTACACCAGTGGCAACACGAACGGCAGCGCCACGACGATGCTGGCCATGGCCAGCTCGATCTGGTCGAGCCGCAGATAACGGATACCCAACGTGGCCAGCACATGGGTCAGGTCGGCCGGCCCGCCACCGGTGAGCAGGTACACGCTGTTGAAGTCACCGAGCGTCCAGATCATCGACAGGATGGTCGACGTCAGGTAGATACCCTTCATTGATGGCCAAGTAATGAAGCGGAACTTCTGCCAGCGCGTGGCGCCGTCCACGCTGGCGGCCTCGTATTGTTCGCCCGGAATCGCCATGCGCCCAGCCAGCAGAATCAAGGTCCAGAACGGCAGCGATTTCCAGATGTGCATCAGCATCGCCAGCGACAAGGCGATGGTCGGATCGTTGAGCCAGTTGGGGCCATCCTTGAACGTCAGCTTGAAGATGGTGCTGTTGATCACGCCCCATTCGGTATTGAACATGAAACGCACCGACAGGATGGTCGGGATCGACGGCACAGCCCAGGGCAGGATGAACAACATCGCAATGATCTTGACCCACCAACGTGTGTTCAGGAAAAAGCCGGAGAGCCCCAGCGCGATGATCATCTTCAGGTTCACCGCGACAACCACAAAGATGATGGTGTTGACCGCAGTGCGAAAGAATATGGGATCGGCAAAAAGCCGGGTGTAGTTGTCGGGGTCGCGGGCCAGCCAAAGGCCATAGCTCACGGGGTACACCACGAAAATCACGAAGATCAGCAGATACGGCACCACCAGAATGCGGCCCCAGTTCTGCCAGGCGTCGGAAGGGCGGCGCACGGCGCGCACGCCAGGCAAGGCGGCAGCTGCTTGTGTCATGGCACGGATGCTCCAGGAAGATCGCGGATAACAATATCGAAACTCAAGCAGAAACCGGCGTCGACAGGCACTGCCAACGCCGGTTCTGCACTAGAAAATCAAGAGCCTGCGACGGTCTTGATGCGCGCGATCATTTCATCGACAGCCTTGTCCACAGGCAGCTTGTCGCTGATGATGCGGTTCATGGCCTTGGCCCAGACGTTTTCGTTGTTGAGCACCGTGAACTTGTAGTTCTTGGTGAACTCGAACGGCGTCGTTCCATTCATGAACTGGTTGTACACCGCGGTACGCGCCGGATCAGCCTTCCAGAACGGGCTTTGCTGCGCGGTCTTCATGATCGGGAACCAGCGTCCGAGCGAGCCCTCGATATACGGCGTCAGGTTGGCATCCTCCATCAGGAAGCTGACGAATTTCTTCGCGCCTGCCTTGTTCTTGGCATCCTTGAAGATCACGCCGGTCTTGACCGCCGCGCGGTAGATCATCTTGCTGCCGTCGGGTTTGTTGGGGAACCCGGCGGTGGCGATCAACTCGCTGTAGTTCTTCTTGGCAATGGCGCGCTGATCCGCAGTCAGCGTCTGGTTGTTCATGTCGTCGAGCCACTTGGCCACGATCGAGATCGTCGCGTTATGGGTCATCACCGTGGTCTTGTTGTGGAACGCGACGTTGTTGTCCGGATCCTTCCAGCTCGTGGAGGACGGTGGTGTGCAACCCGCGCCATAAGCCTTGGTGTAACTCGTCATGGCCTTGATCAGACCCTCGCGCACCGCCGGGTCGTCGACCAGCAGCTTGCCGGAGTCATTGACCAGCTTGACGTTGTACGCGTCCATGAAGGTCAGGAAAGAGTAGAACGAGTCGCTCGAATCCACACCCATCGGAAAGCCCATGCCGTAGGCACGCTGGCCGGTCTTCTTGCGGTAGCCGTCCTGCACCTTGGTGCACCAGAAATCCCAGTAGGCATCCCATTCCTTGGGAATGTCGCTTTCCTTGAAACCCGCATCGGCCAGCATGTCTTTCCAGTACTGGATATGCATGGTCTGCTGCTTGACCGGGAACGCGTAGTAGGCGCGCGACTGCTTGGCGTTGTCGTACAGGAAGGTCGTGGCCAACGCTGCCGGCTCGAAGCGGGTGCGGATCGGGTCAATGACACTCGAGATGTTTTCGAGCTTGTCGTCGTAGGCCCACTTGGCGGTGACCTGGAAGTCGAGCACGTTGCCGAAACCGACATCGGGCGGATTGCCCGAATCGAGCGCAGCGACCATCTTGGGGATCACCTCTTGCGTCGCGTACAAGGACAAGTCGACCTTGACCTTGAACTTGTCCTCGAAGCGCTTGATCACGGCGAACAGCGCATCGTCCTCGGCCTTGTAAAAGCCCTTTTCCCACCAGATGGTGAGTTTTTCCTGCGCACGTGCATGGCCGGACGCCAGCAGTGCGGTCGCCATGATGGCGGCGGTTGCAACTAACTTCAGTTTCATTTCGTAGTCTCCTTGGGTTGCGGTTGCGGGAATCATTTTGACCGTGGACGCCGCCCATGCGGCAGTACTTCACGTGGTCGATGCTGTTCGACGTCGGGTAGCGCTTGCAGATTGCGTCGTCGGCGTACGCCGACGGGCCTTGAGCACCTGTTCGATGTCCTTGTGCGCGTCTTCGATCAACAGGACGATGGCGTCTTCCGCCCGATCGGCATCGCGCGCGATGATGGCGTCGAGCACGGCGCGGTGCATCGGCAGCGAATCGCGTGGGCCATTCTTCTTGACGGTCGATATCTCGAAGCTGGTGCGCAGCAATGCACCAAGCGCCTGGTCCATCTTCTGCAGCATCCGGTTGTGCGACGCGCGGATCATGCCTTGATGAAACAGCAGGTCCTGGCGCACATAGTCGCCGCCGGTCTCGACCGCATGCTCCATGCCGGCATACGCGGCTTCGATGGCGGCAATGTCCTGCTCGGTGGCGCGCTGCGCCGCCAGCCGGATGGCAGCCGGCTCCATGATCAGGCGCAGGTCCTGCAGATCGCGAATGAACTCGAGCGTCAGGCCGGCCTTGGCCTGCCATCCGATGACATCCGGGTCGAACCAGTTCCACTGGCTGCTGGCGCGCACCCGCGTGCCGACTTTCGGACCGGTCTGGATCAGGCCCTTGGCCACCAGCGATTTGACCGCCTCGCGGATCACGGTGCGGCTGACACCCAGTTCTTCGCACAGCAGTGGCTCCGGCGGGATAGCACCGACGGCACCAAACCGCCCGGACACGATGGCGCTACCGAGGTAGTCCACCGTGTTGCCGTGCACGTTCTTGATCATCCGGGCACCGGCGTGAGCAAGGGCTTGCCGGCGAAGTGGGCCTGCAGGTTGGCAAACGCCAGATCGGCCATGGCACCGCGGGTTTCCCAGGTGCCGCTGGCCATGTGCGGCGTCAGCACCACGTTGTCGCAATTGCGCAAGGCCTCGGGCACGTTGGGCTCGTCGGCGAATACATCCAGCGCGGCACCGGCGATGACGCCGGTGGTCACGGCGTGGACCAATGCCGGCTCATCGACCACCGAGCCGCGGGCCACGTTGATAAGGTAACCCTTGGCGCCCAGCGCGGCCAGAACCTGCGCGTTGATGAGTCCGCGCGTGCCCGCGCCGCCCGGTGTGATGACCATCAGGAAATCGACTTCGCGCGCCAGCGCTTCGGCGCTGGGGTAGTGGGTGTAAGGGCTATCCGCGCGCCGCGTACGCGTGGTGTAGGCGATCGACATGCCAAAGGCGCTGGCGCGGTCGGCAATGGCCTGGCCGATGCGACCCAGGCCGACAATACCCAGGCGCGCCCCGCTCACCCTGCGCGTCAGCGGGAACGGTCCGGCCGGCCACTTGCCGTCGCGCACGAACTTGTCGGCCTGCGGCACGCGCCGCGCGATCGACAGCATCAAGCAGATACCCAGATCCGCCACTTCCTCGGTGAGCACATCGGGGGTGTTGGTGACCGGCACACCGCGCGCACGCGCAGCTGCCACATCGACGCCGTCGTAGCCGACGCCGAAAATCGAAATCATCTCCAGCGCCGGCAGCTGCGCCAGCAGGTCCGATCCGACCTTGGACTCGCCGCCCCCGGCAATGGCGCGAATGCGCGGGGCGATGGTGGCAAACTGCGCGGCATCGAGCTGATGCGTGCGATCGTGCACCACAAATACTTCCTGCAGTGCCTGCGTGTAACGGGGCCACAGCTTGGCAACAGCGAGTATTTCAGGCTTGGACAAATGCGATCTCCTTCATCTTGCGCGTATCGGGGAAACAGCGTGTTTCGCTTTACACCGCAGCCTCTACCTGCTTATCATATGATGATTGCGACAGCCTGCCGCATGGGGAAAACCCTGTTCAATATCCACACCTATATCGAGACACCATGAGCCAGACACCTCCCAAAAGAACCACCCCGCTACGCAGCCAACAATGGTTCGGGCGCCAGGACCGCGATGGATTCGCCTACCGCAGTTGGCTCAAGGGCAAGGGCATCCCGAACGACCAGTTTGAAGGGCGGCCGGTGATCGGCATCTGCAACACCTTCAGCGAACTCACGCCTTGCAACTCGCATTTCCGCGCCATCGCCGAGCAGGTAAAGATCGGGGTTTACGAAGCAGGTGGTTTTCCGCTCGAATTTCCGGTGATGTCGCTGGGCGAGGTGCTGCTGCGCCCCACAGCCATGCTGTATCGCAATCTGGCCAGCATGGATGTCGAGGAAAGCATGCGCGGCAACCCGATCGACGGCGTGGTGTTGCTGATGGGGTGTGACAAGACCACGCCAGCGCTCATGATGGGCGCGGCCAGTGTGGACATGCCCACCATCGGCGTCAGTGGCGGCCCGATGCTCAACGGCAAGTGGCGCGGCCAGGAACTCGGCTCCGGCACCGGGGTGTGGAGCATGAGCGAGCAGGTGCGCGCCGGCACGCTCAAGCTGGAACAGTTCCTTGACGCCGAGAGCGGCATGCACCGCAGCCATGGCCACTGCATGACCATGGGCACGGCCAGCACCATGGCCTGCATGATCGAGGCCCTGGGCGTGGGCCTCACCGGCAACGCGGCCTACCCGGCTGTAGACGGCCGGCGCAACGTGCTGGCGCGCATGTCAGGGCGGCGCATCGTCGAGATGGTGAACGAAGACATGGTGTTGTCCAAGGTGCTGACGCGCGAGGCTTTCGAAAATGCGATCATGACCCTGGCCGCCATCGGTGGCTCGACCAATGCGGTGATCCACCTGATCGCCATGGCCGGACGCATGGGCGTCAAACTCGCGATCGACGACTTCGACCGTCTGGGCAGCGAGATGCATTGCCTGGTGAACCTGCAGCCGTCCGGCAAGTACCTGATGGAAGATTTTTGCTATGCGGGCGGCCTGGCTGTCGTGATGAAGGAAATCGCCGCCCATCTGCATGTCGACGCCATCACGGTCAGCGGCAAGACCATCGGCGAGAACATCGCCGACGCGGAGAACTTCAATACCGATGTCATCATGCCGCTGGACAAACCCTTCATGGAGAAAGCCGGCATCGCGGTGCTGCGCGGCAACCTGGCACCGCGCGGCGCGGTGATCAAGCCCAGCGCCGCCACCGCCGCGCTGCTGCAGCACCGCGGCCGCGCCGTGGTGTTCGAGGACATCGAGGACTTTCACCGTCTGATCGACGATGAATCGCTGGATGTGGATGAGACCTGCATCCTGGTACTCAAGAACTGCGGCCCCAAAGGCTATCCTGGCATGGCCGAGGTCGGCAACATGCCGCTGCCGCCCAAGGTGCTGCGCAAGGGCATTACCGACATGGTGCGCATCAGCGACGCCCGCATGAGTGGCACGGCGTACGGAACCGTGGTGCTGCACACTGCTCCCGAGGCGGCTGCCGGCGGCCCGCTGGCCGTGGTGCAGAACGGCGACATGATCGAACTCGACGTGGCCAACCGCAGACTGCACCTGGACATCAGCGACGAGGAGTTGGCCAGGCGCCTGTCCACCTGGAAGGCCCCGCCGCCGCCCCTGTCAAGTGGATACTGGAAGTTGTATGTGGACCATGTGCTGCAGGCCGATGAAGGTGCCGACCTCGACTTTCTGGTTGGCAAACGCGGTGCCTTTGTTCCGCGCGACAATCACTGAAAATCACGACCCGGATCCACCGGGCGCAACGCGGTACATGCCGCCGGGGACGCACAGCATCCCGGCGGCAATCGTGCGCCAGCCATTGAGAGGAGCAATATGCAGACGCGAACCTACGACGTGGTGTCCCTGGGTGAGGCCATGGTCGAATTCAACCAGACCACACCCAACCAGGCCCAGTACCTGCAGGGATTCGGCGGTGACACCAGCAACGCGACGATTGCGGCGGCCCGCGCAGGCGCCCGCACCGCCTACCTGAGCCGCGTCGGCGCAGACAACTTCGGCCGGCTGTTGTTGCAGTTGTGGGGCCAGGAAGGCGTCAACACTTCCGGCGTCAGCACCGCCAGCGCCAGTCATACCGGCATCTACTTCGTGACCCATGGCAGCCAGGGCCACGAGTTCAGCTACCTGCGCGCCGACTCGGCCGCCAGCCGCATGACGCCACAGTGGCTCGCCGGCGCGCCGACGGCGCTGATCCGCGAATCGCGTTACCTGCACCTGTCGGGCATCTCGCTGGCGATTTCCGCCGGCGCCTGCGACACGGCGTTCGAAGCCATGGAGACCGCGCGCGAGGCCGGCACGATGGTGTCGTTCGACTCCAATCTGCGCCTCAAGCTCTGGCCGCTGGCGCGCGCGCGGGCCTGCACCACCCAGGCCGTCGCCATGTGCGACCTGTTCCTGCCCAGCCTGGAAGACATGATCGTGCTCACCGGCTTGTCCGATCCAGATGCCATCATCGACTGGGGCCATGAAAAGGGCGCGGCCACGGTCGTGCTCAAACTCGGCTCCGAAGGCGCCCGCATCAGCGACGGGCACAAGCGCCAAACCATTCCCGCACGCCATGTCACGGTACGCGACGCCACCGGCGCTGGCGACTGCTTCTGCGGTAATCTGCTGGCACGCCTGGCCAAGGGCGACGATGTATTTCAGGCCGCCGCGTACGCGAATGCCGCTGCCGCCTTGTCGGTGCAGGGCTTTGGCGCTGTGAACCCGATGCCACGCAGCAGCTCGGTTTTCGCCGTGTTGTGACCATGCACACGGCTGGCCAGGACACCACGGCGCTGTTGGCGCTGGACTGGGGCACGACGGCGCTGCGCGGCGCACGCCTCGATGCCCACGGCACCGTGCTCGAGCAACGCGCATTCCCGCGCGGCATCCTGAGTGTGCCCGCCGGCGGATTCACCGCGGCGTTCGAAGAATGTTTCGGCGACTGGGCCCGCGGCAGTGCGCGGGCCTGCCTGATCTCGGGCATGGCCGGCAGCAAGCAGGGTTGGATCGAAGCGCCCTACTGCGCCTGTCCATCCGGTTTTGCCGATGTGGCGGCGCGACTGCGCTGGATCAGCGATCCGGCACTGACCTTGCCCACGGCCATCGTGCCCGGCCTGTGCTGCGAGCTGCCCTGCGACCTGCCGCAACTGGCCAGTGTGCCCGACGTGATGCGCGGCGAAGAGGTACAGATCTTCGGCGCCATGCATCTGACAGGCCGCAACGACGGTCTGTTCATCCTGCCCGGTACCCACAGCAAATGGGCCTGGGTACAGGACGGCCGCGTCACCGCGTTCCAGACCTTCATGACCGGCGAATTTTTCGCCTTGCTGAGCCAGCATTCGCTGCTGGCGCGCACCATCGACACCACGGCGGCGTTCGACGCGCAGGCGTTCGCGCTGGGCGTCGCGCGCGCCGGCCAAGGCGCCAGCCTATTGCATAACGCGTTTGGTGCGCGCACGCTGTCGCTGATGTCGCGCATGGCGGCAGGGCCACTGGCCAGTTTTCTGTCCGGCCTGGTGATCGGCGACGAATTGCGCGGCCATGGGCGCAACGCATCTGGCGATATCGCGCTGATCGGCTCGGACAACCTGACCCGGCGTTATGCGCTGGCATTCGAAAGCCTGGGCGTTACGACGCGCAGCATGGGCGGCGAAGCCACCTGGGCCGGCCTGCATGCGCTGGGCCAACACCTGCCTGATGAACGGAGCCCTTGACGATGAAGCCGATCCAGAAATTCGCCACGCACTTCCAGAGCCTGCCCCTGATCGCGATCCTGCGCGGCCTCACCCCTGACGAGGCCCCCGCCATCGGTGAGGCACTGACCCAGTGCGGCTTCGGGCTGATCGAGGTGCCACTCAATTCGCCGCAGGCACTCGACTCCATCGCGCATCTGTCAGGCGCGTTTGCGCAGGCGCTGGTCGGTGCCGGCACGGTGCTGACCCCACAGCAGGTGCGCGAGGTCCACGCCGCTGGCGGTCAGCTGATCGTGTCACCAAATTTCGACGCCGACGTGGTGCGCGAAGCCGCAAAGCTGGGCATGGTGTGCCTGCCCGGTATTGCCACACCCACCGAAGCCTTTGCCGCATTGCAGGCCGGCGCACACGGACTCAAGCTGTTCCCGGCCGAGTCCGCCTCGCCTGCCGTGCTCAAGGCCATGCTGGCGGTGTTGCCGGAAGGCACGCTGATGGTGCCTGTCGGCGGCATTTCGCCGCTGAACATGGGCCCCTGGCTGGCGGCCGGGGCGCTTGGATTCGGTCTGGGTTCGGCCCTTTACAAGCCGGGCAAGAGCGCCGCGGCCGTGCGCCAGGATGCGGCGGCATTCGTGGCGGCGTATCAGGGCGAGACGCGCGCCTGAGGCCGGCTCGGCCAGATCAGCCTGGCAAACGACCAGGCGGGTCGATGACCCACCACGGCGGTAGCAGGGCCCGATAGCGCGGCTCGCGGTAACGCGCGTCGAGCAGCACCACGCAACCGGTGTCGCTCTCGGTGCGGATCACACGACCGGCCGCCTGCACGACTTTCTGCAGGCCCGGGTAAACGTAGGTGTAGTCGTAGCCCTGGCCGAACAGGTCCTGCATGCGCTGGCGGATCGCCTCGTTGACCCTATCGAACTGCGGCAAGCCGAGCGTGGCCACGAAGGCCCCGATCAGACGCGACCCGGGCAGGTCGACGCCCTCGCCGAAGACCCCGCCGAGTACCGCGAATGCTATGCCCTGACCCGCCCCATCGAAACGACGCAGGAAATCCTGCCGCGCCGGTTCGTCCATCTGGCGTGCCTGCGTCCATACCGGGATCTCGCCATGCAACTGGCGCAGCCGCGCACAGGCCTGGTCCAGATAGTCGAAGCTGCTGAAGTAGGCCAGATAGTTGCCGGATTGGCGCGCATATTGCTGCGCCATCGCTGCCACCAGCGTGTCGAGCGATGCTGCGCGATCGCCCTGGCGGGTCGACACCGGCACGATGCGCACTTGCAGCTGCTCGCTGCGAAACGGACTGGGAACGTCCAGCCACTGGGTGTCGTCGGCCAGCCCCAGCAGCGTGGTGTAGTAGTGCTGCGGTTGCAAAGTGGCGGAAAACAGCACCACCGCGTCCGCATCACGCAGGCGTGGCGCCAGAAACGGACCTGGCACGACATTGCGCAATGTCAGGCGTCCCGCGGCATCGTCCGCCAGATCGAAGCCCTGGGCCTCGAGCCGGCCCTGCGCGGTGTCGGCGGCTTGCGCAGGGCTGGTCGTGAGGTCAGTCGGGTTGCGATCGAACTCGCACAGCGAATGATCGGCGAACATCTCTGCCAGCGTGGCCCATGCGAGCGCGCGAAAGTAATACGCCAACACGAGCGCCTCGGTTTCGTCGGCATGGTCGTTGACGTGTTCGCCCAGCGCGGAACACAACTTTTGCAAGGCGCGCAACCAGGCCTCGGGCACAGTCGGCAGTGCTTCCCAGGTCCGCGCCGGCGTGGCGCGCTGTTGCGCGTCGTGCAGCAATTGCCATTGGTTGAGCAATTCGTCGACGCGCGTGCGCAAGGCGCCGGGCAACTGAGCGCGCACCACCAGCGTCTCGGCGTGGGTCAGCTCGGCGCTGTACATGCTGCGCGCGCGGGACACCAGGTTATGGGCCTCGTCCACCAGCACGGTGACGCGCCACGCGTTGTCCACCGTCATGGCGTACAGCATCGCGCTGCGGTCAAAGTAGTAGTTGTAGTCTGCCACCACCACATCGCTCCAGCGCAGCATCTCGTGTCCGAGGTAGTACGGGCAGATGCCTTGCGCCAGCGCCAGCGTGCGCAGCGCACGCTGGTCGAGCCAACCGGCTTGCGCTGCGTGCTCTCGCGCCAGCGGCAGCCGGTCGTAGAAACCACGCGCCAAGGGGCAGGAGTCCGGATGGCAGACCTTGTCCGGATGCTCGCAGGCCTTGCTGCGCGCCACCAGTTCCAGCACCCGCAGCGGCTGCGCGCCTGCCGCGGGGCCGGTCCCGCGGCGCAGCGTGCGCAATGCGTCGAGCGCGACCTGGCGGCCCGGCGTCTTGGCGGTCAGGAAGAATAATTTGTCGGTACCGCGAACCGGCATCGCCCGCAAGGCGGGAAACAGGGTTGCTATGGTCTTGCCGATGCCGGTGGGCGCCTGCATCAGCAAAGGGTGCGACTGCAGACAGGCCCGGTATACGGCCGCGGCCAAGGCGCGCTGACCCGGCCGAAACGGCAATTGCGGAAACGCCAGTTGCGCCAAGGCCGCGTCACGCTGCGCGCGATGGGCCTGTTCCTGATGGGCCCAGGCCAGAAAACGCGCACACAGCTCGTCCAGGAACTGCTGCAATTCGCCAGCACTGCAACGCTGCACCAGCGGATGCTCGGTCTGGTCCAGCACGTTGAAATAAACCAGGCGCAGGGTCAGCGTCTCGATGCCGCGACTGGCACAGATCAGCGCGCCATACACCTTGGCCTGTGCCCAGTGCAGCTGCTGATGGTGGGGGGCAATGGCCTCGACCGCCCCGCGAAAGGTCTTGACCTCGTCCAGGGTTCGGCTGTCGGGGTCGAAACCGTCCGCCCGGCCGCGTACGCGCAAACCGTGCAGCACGGCCTCCAGACTGACCTCGGTCTCGTATGCCGGCCCGCGCCGCTGCGCCACACGCTGATGGCCGAGCCGACCCTGCTGGGCGCTCGGCGATGGGGTGAAACGCAGATCGAGATCGCCACACCTGGCCGCAAACGCGCACAGATTGCGTACCGATACGGTGTAGAGCGCGGCTGGGTCGGAATCACTCGCCACAAGCCCGTCCGGCAAAACGGCATTGGCGTCATCGGCCTGCCTGCTCACGTCGCGTCCGACCCGTCCACGGGTTGTTCCTGCAGTGGGGCCTGATCACGCTCAAGATCGTCGCTCGCCCCGCCCAGAGGCGCCAGCGGCGTGGACTTGGCCAGTGCCATCCACACCGCGAACGGCAAATCGGGGACGGATCGGACCGGTGCGTGGCGCGCCACTTCCAGCCGCCCGTCGGGCATGGCATGCATGACGCCACACGCCAGAGGCACTTCATCGGCCTGTGCGATCGGGCGTCCCCGCGCATCACAACCGAGCACATACCAGCACTGGCCGCCGATATCGAGGTAGCTGTCGCGCTTGTCGCGCCGGCGCAGATCGCCCAGCAAGTCGGCCCGGCTGACCTTGATCTCATGAACCACTGGCTGCAGATAGGCCGCCACCGAGGTGTTGCGAATCGAAAACACGTCGGGCTTGCAAATTTTCCAGCGTGCCGTGGCACTGTCTGCCGCCCCTGACGCCAGTTCAAACGGCGCCAGATCGGCGCCATCGCGCCGCAGCGTCTCCTGCCCGGCGCCCGCACCTGCCTCTTCATCGTCGGCCATCGCGCCCGCGTCGTCCGACGTTGGCAAGCGCGCCCGTACCGCCAATCCGGTCCATACGACCCTGCCTGCCAGCAGCAGGCCGCGGGCGACCCGCGTCACCAGCGCATCATGGACCGACATCGCCTGCCGGTTGCGCTGCAGCACCTGGGCCAGATACGCGATACCCGCGTCGGTCAGGCGCAGCGTCTCGTTGCCGCGGTGGTCGCGCAGCCGCTCGATCAGGCCGGCAGCCAGCAACTCGATCTCCATCCCGTCCTGGTTGGGCCAACCTGCAGAACGATGGATGTCGCGCAGACGCCGGGCATGGGCGCGCGTCAGCACCACGGCGCTGTCGGCGTCGGTGATGACGGTGCCAGCTTCTGACGAAGCTTTGTCGTGCATGGATGCCATCGGGCCCGCGCCCGACAATGCCGGTGACGCACGGGCAGGGTTGGAGTGCTGTTGATCCATACAGCATATTACCCGGAATGGCAGTTGCCCGACAGCGGGATTCACCACACGGCACCACCGCGGCTGCGGCGAACCGAAAAGCTGCGAACATCGGGCTTGGCAATCAGCGATGGATGGATCAATGGGCGTGGTACTCGTGACACTGCAATTCGGCCTGCTGCTGCTCATGGCATGGATGGCCAGCGCCAGGGTGGCGGTCGGACCGATCAGCGCAATCGCCGTCGTTCTGGCGCTGGCCAGCGTGGCGCTGGTGCTGTGGACCTTCCGGCACAACCGACCGGGCAACTTCAACATTCGCCCTATACCCCGCCAGGGAGGCCGGCTGATCACGAGTGGGCCCTACCAGCATGTCCGTCATCCGATGTACAGCGCGGTTCTGCTGGGCGCCGCGGCGATGGCATTGATGTCGCCGCCACTTGCGGGATGGCTGGCATGGGGCGCCCTGCTGGCGGTGCTGCTGGCCAAGTCGGCGCTGGAAGAGCGCTGGATGATCGATGCCCATCCGCCATACGCGGCATACCGCCAGCACAGCTGGCGTCTGGTGCCGGGCCTGTACTGAGACCTTGTGTACCAGACCAATAAATTGCGCAGCAATTTTTGCTCTGGTACCAACACTTTGTCGGATGTCGGCTGTCGGCTGTTCACCATGACCTGACGACAGACAAGTGCCGGCAGCGGTCGGCCCCCTGCCCGTCGGACGTCAGGACCCCAGCAAGGCCCGGTATTCCCTGGCCGTCTGGGCGCCCACCGCCGACAGCAACTGCTCGTAGCGCGTCTTGTGGCGCACCCACATGCGCGCGGACGCGATCGTCTTGGACTTGCAGTACCAGTGGCAGGTGTGCTGCATCAGGAACATCTCGGCACTCAGGCGGAAGGCCCGGTCCCGCGCGGACTCGTGCGGGAAGTCATACACCGCCGAACGGATGCCGCGCGCATGGATCGCCAAGGCCTTGCGCAGATCGAAACTGGCAGCCGGGAACAGACGATCCGCCCACGGAAGGGCCAGCGCCAGCGTGCTGACGCGGGTGTCGGCTTCGTCTGCGCCGGCGATGGCAGACGCCAAGCGATCGAACTGATCGGCCAGGGTCTGTTCGGACGGTTGCAGAAAGTCCCACACCTGCTGGCGGCGTTGCGGCTCGTCCTCGCCCAATGCACGCAGGTAACCGTCGCTCAGTGTCGCCATCAGCTTCTCGATCTGGAACTGCCCCAGGTAGGACGCCAGCAAGGCAATACGCTTGCGCTCGTATTGCCGCCGCGCCGCACCCAGCGCAATCAGGATGATGGCCGTGAATATCAGGACATCCATCGTCATCGCTCCCGGCTCATGGCAGCACCGACAGGGTCTGCACCCCCGACCAGGTCGCGCCGGCTGCCAGCGTGACCGGGCTGCCAGCCTGTGCGGCCTCGACACACAGCATGTGGCGATAACCGTCGGCAGGCATGTCGGTCAGCCCGGCGCAGCGATCCGGGCCCGGGTTCCACACCACCACATCGGCGAAACCTTGCTGCGCTATGGCCAGGGTGTGGGCACCGCTCGGTCCGGGATCGTCCAGTTGCAGACTCTGTCGGACCGCCGCATAGACCCGGTCCACCTCGCCCACGATTTGCAGGGGCTGCGCGTCCTGCCGTCCCTGCACGCCGGCCACGCAATCTTCGTAGTCCACACCGGTCAGGCCGTGCAGCCGCGCCAGCGCAACGTCGTGCACTGCCAGATAGGTATGCAAGGCGACGCCGAATTCCCATGGCGACGGCCCGGCATTTGTGCACGACAGTTGCATGGCCAACATACTACCCTGCACCCGAACCGACAGCTCGAGCGCGAACGCATGCGGCCACAGGACGCGGCTGTCGGCGTCGTCGACCAGGCGCAACACGAGTTGTGCGCTGGTATCGTCGTCGCGACGGCCCTCCTCCAGCACCTGCTGCCAGTCGCGGTTGCGCGCAAATCCATGGCGCACGCCGCGTCCGCGGTCCGAGAATTGCGGAAAAATCACCGGAACGCCGCCGCGGATGGACTTGCCCGCGCCGAACTGTGCGGCGGGCGACATATACAGCTGTTCCTGTTCCGACCCCGCAGCGCACCAGGACACCACATGGCCGCCGTGCAAGGTGACGACGGCGCGCGCACCATCGGGTGCCGACACGGCCAGCGCGGGCAGGCCGTGAAACTCTATCGCACGGATTGCCATGGCAACTCCAGTTGCAACGTCATGACAGCAACTGCGCGCTGTAGGTTTGTGGATCGATGTTGGCGCCGCAGACGATCAAACCCACAGTCTTGCCGTCGAGTCGCTGGCGCAGCGGGAACATCAATGCCGCCAGTGCCGCAGCGCCCGCCGGCTCGACGACCAGTTTGGCGACCCGGAACGTCAGACGCATCGCTTCGCGGATCTGCGCGTCGCTGACCAGCACCACCTCGTTGACGAAGCGGCGATTGAGCGCAAACGAGTACGGCTCGCAGCGCGGTGCACCCAGCGAATCGGCAATCGTGCGCACGGCGTCGATGGACTGAGGCGACCCCGCTGCAAAACTGCGCGCCATGCTGTCGGCACCTTCAGGCTCCACGGCGATCACCGCGGTCTGCGGCTGCATCTGCTTGACGGCGCAGGCCACGCCGGCGCTCAGGCCGCCGCCGCCGACCGCAACAATGACGGCGTCGGGCGTCTGACCAGCCGCTGCCAGTTGCTCCATGAATTCCAGCCCAACGGTGGCGGTACCCAGTGCCGTCTTCGGCCCTTCGTAGGGGTGCACGAACACCCGGCCCTCCTCGGCCTCGATCTCGCGCACGCGGGCAAACGCCTGGTGCACGTTGTCCACCAGTTCGATCTCGGCGCCAAGTTCGCGGCAAACCTGGATGCGAAACGGATTCGCGTTCCTGGGCATCACCACCTTGGCGCTGGTACCCAACACCTGTGCGCAATACGCGAGCGAGATCGCATGGTTGCCGGCCGAAACACCGGTGACACCGCGCGCCAGTGCCGCCGCATCGAGGTCCAGCATCACCGACATGGCCCCACGTGGCTTGAAGCTGCCGGTATGCTGGAACAACTCCTCCTTGAGCCAGACGCGGGTCTGTGCGCCCACGGCACGCAACAACGCCGGATCGTGCAGTTGGCGGATCGGCGTGGTGATGATGCGCTCGCCGAGCCGCGCGCGGTGCGCACGGATCGCGTCAATCGCGGGGAAATCTGTCGTTGGGGTGTCCACTGTCCTGCCTTCACGGATGGGTGCGCCTTGGCACGGGATAATCAAGGCACCGAGCTTAGCCTACGACCAACAAGCGGGAGAAACACCATGTCCAATCCATCCAGAACCATTTCCTTCGGCCATGCAGGACGCGTGGTCATCGTCACCGGCGGCGCACAGGGAATCGGCGAAGCCTGCGCGCGCCGCTTTGCCGGCGAAGGCGCCAAGGTGGTGATCGCCGACCTGGAGCCGCAGCGCGGCCAGGCCCTGGCCGCCGAACTGGGAGCTACATTCGTCACTTGCGACGTGGGCGACAAGGCCCAGGTCGATGCCCTGGTGGCGCAGACCGTCAAGCAGCACCTGCGCATCGATGTCCTGGTCAACAATGCCGGCATCCTGCGTGCAGCCGACTTTCTGGAAGTCAGCGAAGCCGATTTTGATGCAGTGATGCGCGTCAACATCAAAGGTGCCTTCCTGGTCGGGCAGGCTGTGGCCCGCGTGATGGCACAGCAAGGCGGCGGCAACATCGTCAACATGAGCTCGATCAACGCGACCTTGGCGATTCCGACGATCGCCAGCTACAACATCAGCAAGGGTGGCATCAACCAGCTCACCCGGGTCATGTCGCTGGCACTGGCCGACAAGGGCATACGGGTGAACGCCGTGGCCCCCGGCACCATCGCCACCGAAATGGCGATCAAGGCCGTGCTGGCCACCGAGGAAGCCCGCGTCAAAGTCATGAGCCGCACACCCATGAAGCGGCTCGGCGAGCCATCGGAGATTGCGGATGTCGTGGCCTGGCTGGCCAGCGATGCAGCCAGTTACGTCACCGGCGAAATCGTTGTTGTTGACGGCGGTCGCATGACGCTGAACTACACCGTGGCGGTCTGACGTTTGGGCGAAGAGGCGCCAGCGGCAAGGCGCCCGAGCCCAGGCTGAAAAAATGTACAACGTACTTCGGGTTGACGCTGACGCCAACCGTCGAGTTCAGCGGTGTGCGGCACCTGCGCGCGTCCGTTGGAACGCCAAGTTAGAAGCGGTAGCCTCAAGTCGCTCGGCCAGCCAAATTTTAATAACAGACTGCCTTGTAACCCCCAGCTTGCTAGCTTCGCGATCCAGAGAGTCAATCATCCACGTTGGAAAGTCGACATTCACCCGCCTTTGCTCTTGCAACACACGCTTGGATTTGGACAAGTCCAAAGAAGCCGTAATGTCGACGCCCTCGTCAAACAGTTGCTCCAACTTTTTAGCTTTCATAAAGTACCACCTCTTCTATGCGTGCGCGACGAACGGATATCAATCTGATATTTTCCCCGCGGTACGTAATGACTGCCGACCAATGTTTCCCATCTACAAGCCCGATCACCAGGTAACGCGGCTCATCATCCGTTTTTGCGGGGATCTCCAACAGCATCGGGTCGCTCCAGAGCCCCTGCGCCTGAACAAAATCGATACCATGTTTCGCGCGATTGGACTCGTTCTTTGCGTCGTCAAATTCGAAGGAGATCATGGTATAAAAACTATACCTTAATTGGCGCCATATTGCCAATCAACCTGCGCTTCCAACTTTAAGTCTGAGGCAGACTCTGCTCGACAATCTGGTCATGAAATTCAACGCCAAATGGTTGATCGCGAGGAGCATTCGACACAAGAGTGCACCGTCGCAGGCAAATTTGAAAAGAACTCGTGCTCACCCCGCAACTCCCCAGCTGTATCCGTTTGACCTCAGCCTTCACACGCTCTTGCGCTCGCCTTCGCGCACGAAGGGCTGGAGATTTTCTCATCTTAACGCGGCCGATAACGCGCCTTTCGCTTGCCCAAAAGCGCCGCAAACGCGTCCTGCGCATCCGGTGACATTGCCGCCTCGGCCATCGCGTGGCCGGCAACTTGGTAGGCCCCAGTCACGGTGCTGGACAAGGATCGCGGCCACAATCAGCCGATGAACCGGCGATTGCGCTTGCCCACCATCAATAAATTGCGCCGCCAGCTGCTGCTCGGTGGCTTGGCCCCGGCACTCGGCGTGGCGGCGACGCCCGGCGCGGTCGCACCATCGTCACCCGAGCGGCGCGTGCCGACCTTTCCGCGCGATCACGGCAGCCATCCGCAAACACGTATCGAGTGGTGGTACATCACCGGGCACACGCGGGCCGGTACTGGCACCGCCGAACGGGTGTACGGTTTTCAGCTGACCTTCTTCCGCACCCGGGTCGAGGCAACACAGCAGATGGCTTCGAATTTCGCCGCGCGCCAATTGCTGTTTGCCCATGCCGCGCTGAGCGACGTGACGGGCCGGCGCTTTGTGCACGACCAGCGCATCGCACGCCAGGGATTCGGAGTCGCGCAAGCGTCCGAGCAGGACCTGGATGTGCGGCTTCGCGACTGGGGCCTGGTGCGCCGAAATAACCGCTACGAGGCCCGGATCCTTGCCGATGACTTCTCGCTGGAGCTGGACTTTTCCGCGACGACACCGGTGCTGCTGCAGGGCGACCAAGGCTGGTCGCGCAAAGGCCCGCAGCCGGCGCAGGCCAGCTACTACTACAGCCATCCGCAACTAGCCTTCGAAGGCCGTATCGGCATAGCCGGCCAACGAACGGCCGTGGCGGGCGCCGGCGCACGCGGGGTCGACAGCAACAAGTTCACGCCCGTGAATGGCGCTGCCTGGCTGGACCATGAATGGAGCGACAGCCTGCTCGATCCCCAGGCCGTGGGCTGGGACTGGATCGGCATCAATCTGTTCGACGGCAGCGCACTGACAGCGTTTCGCCTGCGCGACAAAGCGGGTACGACACTGTGGGATGGTGGCTCGTTTCGCCACCCCAAGCTCAACGACGGCATCCAGCCCTATGTCTTTGCGCGCGGCGAGACGGTGTTCCAACCGGTGCGTGGCTGGAAGAGCCCGCGCACCCAGACCACTTATCCGGTGGAGTGGCTGTTGCGCACCCCGGCAGAGAATTATGTGCTGCGCGCCCTGCTTGACGACCAGGAGCTGGACAGCCGCAACTCCACTGGCGCCATCTACTGGGAAGGACTTTGTGACCTGTTCGACAGCCAGCGACAGCACGTGGGCCGTGGTTATCTGGAGATGACCGGATACGCCAAGCCCCTGGTTCTGTAGCTCGCACGCAGGACAGACGCCCCGGCGTCGCCATGACCGACAATGGGGCTCACGCCTGCACGGCGGCGGCGTCCCCACTGCCCGGTGCCCGGCGAATTTTCAAGCCAGTTCCAACTCCAATCCTGCATGACGACTGAACGCGCCAAGGCGCCCTCCCCGCGATCACTGTCGGGCCTGGGCCCATTCCTACGCCCCTACCGCGGCCGCATCCTGCTGGCAGGGCTGTTCCTGGTCATGGCGGCCGTGACCACGCTGGTATTTCCACTCGCGCTGCGCAACCTGATCGACGGCGGTCTGATGGGCGGTGCCGCTGGCGCCGCGGTCAGCGTCACCGACAACGGCAGCCGCGTGATGGCCTTGCGCGAACATTTCATCGACCTGTTCGCAGTGGCATTCGCGCTCGGCGTGTTCTCTGCCGGCCGCTTCTACATGGTCAGCTGGCTGGGTGAACGCGTCACGGCCGACCTGCGCAACGCCGTGTACAGCCATGTGCTGCGCCAGAGCCCCGAATTTTTCGAGACCACGCAAACCGGCGAAGTGCTCAGCCGCCTGACCGTCGACACCACGCTGGTGCAGACCGTTGTGGGTTCGTCGCTGAGCATGGGCCTGCGCAACACCGTCATGGGCATGGGTGCGCTGGCCATGCTGGTATGGACCAATCCCTATGTGATGGTGCAGGTACTGGGCATGCTGGTCGCGATCGTGGTACCCAGCGTGTGGTACGGCCGGCGCGTGCGCAAGCTCTCGCGGGCCAGCCAGGACCGGGTGGCCGACTCCAGCGCGATTGCAGCCGAAGTACTCAATGCGATTCCGGTGGTGCAGAGTTATGTCGCCGAAGACCTTGAGGCGCGCCGCTTCGACAATTCAACGGAGAACGCATTCAAGGTCGCGATACGCCGCTCGCGCGCCCGCTCGGTGCTGGTGGCCTTCATCATCATTGCCACGTCGGCCGCCCTGTTATGGGGTCTGTACCAGGGCACGGAAGCTGTCATGGCCGGCCGCATCTCGGCGGGACACCTGGGCCAGACCGTAATCTACGTCATCATCCTGGCCAGCGCCTTCGCGGTGCTGGGCGAGGTGTACGGCGACCTGCTTCGTGCCGCGGGGGCAACCGAGCGGCTGATGGAACTTCTCGACAGCCAGTCGCCGATCCGCAACCCCGACCAGCCCCGCAGCGCACCGGATGCAGCAGCGGGCAGCACGGTGGTATTCGAGCATGCGCAATTTTGTTACCCGTCGCGGCCCGAGCATCCGGCCTTGACCGATTTTTCGCTGACCGTGGCGCCGGGCGAGACCGTCGCGCTGGTGGGGCCCAGCGGCGCCGGCAAGAGCACCGTGTTCCAGTTGCTGTTGCGCTTTTATGACCCGCAGCAGGGTCGCATCACGCTCAATGGCGTACCGACCCGTGATCTGGCCCTCGCAGACTTGCGCCAGCACATCGGCATCGTGCCGCAAGATGCGGTGATCTTCTCGGCCAACGCGATGGAAAACATCCGGTACGGCAAGCCTCAGGCCAGTGACGACGAGGTCAAGGCGGCCGCACACGCCGCATTCGCCGACGAATTCATCAAACGCCTGCCCGAGGGTTACGACACCTTCCTGGGTGAGCGCGGCGTGCGCCTGAGCGGTGGTCAGCGTCAGCGTATTGCCATTGCACGCGCCATGCTCAAGAACCCGCCACTGCTGCTGCTCGACGAAGCCACCAGCGCCCTGGACGCGGAAAGCGAACGCATGGTGCAGGCCGCACTGGAAAGCGCCATGCAGGGCCGCACGACGCTGGTGATTGCGCACCGGCTCGCCACCGTGCAAAAGGCAGACCGCATCATCGTGCTGGATCAGTCGCGCATCGTCGAGCAAGGCACTCACGCCGACCTGGTCGCGCGTGGCGGCGTCTACGCACGCCTGGCAGAACTGCAGTTCGTCGCCTGAACGGCGTGGCAAGACCTTCCGCCCTGTCGCCCGCCACGGTGCGGGCGATGACATAGGTGACCCGCACCACATCGTCCAATGTCGCCTGCGCCGCTTCCAGGGCAGCGACGATGTTGCGCATGCATTGCTCGGTCTGGGCCTCCAGACCGTCCGGGATGGTCATCGTCGTGTAGTCGAAACCGGTCGTGCCGGATACAAACACCCAGGGGTCCTGCCGCACTGCACGGCTGTAGCCGATGTCGGACTCAAAACTGGACCCGGAACTGATCAGTTGTCTCGCCATGAAGATACCTGCTACTGCATCGGCCCTTTGAGCACATCCGGCAAGGCCACTTGCATCACTTCGATGCCTTCATCTGCCAGCGCCTCGGTCTCGGCGGCAGAAGCCTTGCCGCGAATACCGCGCTGGGCCACCTCACCGTAGTGGATCTTTCGGGCCTCTTCGGCGAAGCGGTCGCCGACGTCGTCGGTATTGGCCAGGATGCGCCGCGCAACACCCAGCCAGGCGGCCTGCAGTGCGCTGTGCGTATCTGTGGTGGCCACGACGTCCTGTCGGGTCGCCTGTTCCGGCGCTTGCGCAGCCGCATCAGGCGCACGCGCATGACCCAGATTCAGGCGCGGCGCACTGAGCATCTTGGTGATCGTGGTGTCACCACACATCGGGCAAGACACCAGCCCACGCGCCAGCTGGCTGGTGAAGTCGTCTTCGGACCCGAACCAGCCTTCAAAACCGTGCGACTGCGCGCATTGAAGATCCAGTACTTTCATGATGGGCCGATTATCCGGCCATAGCGCTATCGCCGTCCGCCTGCCAATCCAGTGTCCATGCGCCGGAGACGATGTTCTGCAGCCAGAGGCAGGCCGCCAGGGTCTTGCCATCGGTCACCTGGCCCTCGCGGCACCACTGCAGCAGCTCCGGCACGGTCGCGGTGACCACATCGAGAAACTCGCCCGGATCAAGTGCGCGTTCGCCTGCGACCAGGCCGCGGGCAAACCAGATGTCGATGAATTCGTCGGAATAGGCGATCAGCGGATGCAATGTGCCGGCATGGGCCCACTCTGCGGCACGATAACCGGTCTCCTCGCGCAATTCGCGCTGGGCACACAGCAGCAGGTCTTCGTCCCCGTCGCGCTTGCCAGCCGGAAATTCGACCATCACCTTGCCAATCGGATGGCGGTATTGGCGCTCGAGCACGACACGCAGATCGCCTTGCGGATCGTTTAGCAGCGCAACGATCATGACCGCGCCGGGATGCACCACGTATTCGCGCGTCGAATGCCCACCATCAGGCAAGGCCACCGTATCGCGCCTGACGTGCAAAAAATTGCCGGAAAGAAGTTCTTCCCGCTCGACGGTGCGCTCGACCAGATGGGCGTCAAGCTGGCTTGATGTCGCGCGCGGCAGAATCACCGGAGGTCAGCCCGCCATCATGCTGGCGAGAGCTCTTGCGCACAAGGCCATCAGCCCACCAGGCAGCAGGCCCAGTACCAGCACCAGCGCGCCATTGGCCGCGAGTACCAGACGCACATCCATCGGTGCCTCGATCGGGGCGGTCTGCGTGGGCGCATCGAAGTACATCAGCTTGACCACGCGCAGATAGTAGAACGCGCCCACCAGCGACATCATGACGGCGAACACTGCCAGTACGATGTCGCTCGTCTGACCGGATGCGATCAGCGCCTGCAACACCGACAGCTTGGCATAGAAACCCACCATTGGCGGAATGCCGGCTAGCGAGAACATGCAGATTGCCATGACCGCCGCATACAGCGGGCTGCGTTGATTGAGGCCGGCGAAATCAGCGATTTCTTCGCTCTCGAAACCCTTGCGCGACAGCAACATGACGACGCCGAAGGTCGCCAGCGTGGTCAGCACATAGGTGATGACATAGAACATGGACGAGCCATACGCATCGGCCGAAGAAATGCTGTTGCCGTTGATGACGCCCGACATCATGCCCAGTAGCACAAAGCCCATCTGCGAGATGGTCGAGAACGCCAGCATGCGCTTGATATTGGTCTGCGCGATGGCGGCCAGGTTACCCACCAGCAGCGAGCCCACGGCCAGCACGGCCAGCATCTGCTGCCAATCCACAGCCAAAGGCAACATGCCCTCCACCAGCAAACGGATGAAGATGGCGAAAGCAGCGAGCTTGGGTGCACCGCCCACCAACAAGGTCACTGCAGTCGGCGCGCCATGGTAGACGTCGGGAATCCACATGTGGAAAGGCACGACGCCGAGCTTGAAGGCCAGACCGGCAACCACGAATACCAGGCCAAACACCAGCACCTGGTGCTTGATGGCGCCGGTGGCAATCGCCTGGGCCACTTCGTTCACGTCCAGCGACCCCGTCGCACCGTACATCATCGACAGGCCGTACAAAAGGAAGCCCGATGCCATGGCGCCGAGCACGAAATACTTCATCGCGGCCTCGGTGGCCAGCGTATTGTCGCGGCGCAGGGCCACCAGCGCGTAACTGGACAGCGTAAGCAACTCCAGGCCCATGTAGATGACCAGGAAGTTGTTGCCACCGATCATGATGAACATGCCCAGCAGGCCGAACATCGACAAGGTGAACAACTCGCCGCCGCGCAGCATGTCGCGTTCGCCGGCGTAGGGTCGCCCGTACACCAAGGTCACCATCACCGCCAACGTGGCAAAACACTTGAGCGAATTGCCCATCTGGTCGCTCACAACCATCTTGCTGAAACCGTATTGGTTCAGACCGCTCAAGGCGTATTCGGCCTGCATGACGGCGACCACGGCCAGCGTGACCATCGTCATGACGTAGGTCACGGTGCGGCCCCGGCTTTTGACGCCAAGGTCGACCAGGGCAATGACGCAGGCCAGCGTCAACAAAACGATTTCGGGGTAAACCGTGATCCAGCTGTAGTTGTCAATCATGGATGCGGATCTCTCAATTCAACTTAGACATCGCAACGTGCTTGAGCAATTCGGCGACCGAGCTGTCCATCACGTCGGTAAATAGCTTGGGATAGACGCCCATGTACAACACGGCAATGGCCAGCAGCGACAACATCAGGAACTCGCGCGCGTTGATGTCGGTCAGTCCCTTGACGTCGTCATTGGCCACAGGCCCCAGATAGACGCGCTTGAACATCCACAAGGTGTAGGCAGCGCCAAAAATCAGTGCCGTCGCAGCGCCCAGGCCAATCCAGAAGTTGGCCTTGACGGCGGACAGGATGACCATCCACTCGCCAACGAATCCAGCGGTTCCGGGAAGACCCGCGTTGGCCATGGCAAACAACAGTGCGAAGGCAGCGAACTTGGGCATGGTGTTGACAACACCACCGTAGCTGGCGATCTCGCGGGAATGCACGCGGTCATACAACACGCCAATGCACAGGAACATGGCGCCGGATACAAAACCGTGGGCGATCATCTGCACAATGCCGCCGGCCATACCCAGGTCGTCGAAAATGAAGAAGCCAAGCGTCACGAAGCCCATGTGGGCTACCGACGAATAGGCCACCAACTTCTTCATGTCGGTCTGCACAATGGCGACCAATCCGACGTAGATGACGGCGACCAGCGACAAGGCGATCATCAGCCAGGCCCACTCGTGCGCGGCGTCGGGTGCGATCGGCATCGAGAAACGCAGCAAGCCATAGGCGCCGAGCTTGAGCATGATCGCCGCCAGCACGGCCGATCCGCCGGTGGGTGCCTCGACGTGCACGTCGGGCAACCAGGTATGAACCGGCCACATCGGCACCTTGACGGCGAATGCCGCCAGGAAGGCAAAGAAGATCAGTGTCTGGGAGCGGCCATCCAGCGGCAAGGTGTACCAGGTCATCAGGTCGAAGCTGCCGCCGGACTTGGTGTACAGGTAGATCAGCGCGATCAGCAGCAACAGCGAACCGAGCAAGGTGTACAGGAAGAACTTGAATGCCGCGTAGATCTTGTTCGGGCCGCCCCAGATACCGATGATCAGGTACATCGGGATCAGCGTGGCCTCGAAGAACACGTAGAACAGCAGGCCGTCGAGCGCGCAGAAGACGCCGATCATCAGGCCGCTCAGAATCATGAACGCGCCCATGTACTGGTTCACACGCTTGGTGATGACCTCCCAGCCGGAAATGACGACGACCAGATTGATGAACGCGGTGAGAAGCACCAGCCACAGCGAGATACCGTCCACACCCAGGTGGTAGTTGACGTTGAAGCGCTCGATCCAGGGGGCCTTCTCGACAAACTGCATGGCCGCAGTTCCGAGTTCAAAACCGCCGTACAGCGGCAAGGTGACCATCAGGCTGACAAAGGCCCCGATCAGCGCAATCCAACGGACGACAGGCGCGTGTTCATCACGGCCCAACGCCAGTAAAACGACGCCGAAAACGATCGGCGTCCAGATGGCCAGGCTCAGCAATCCCATTTTTATTCTTCTCCTACGCTACTAACTGCGCCAGACGAAATACGTCATCAGGCCAAACACGCCCAGGATCATCGACAAGGCATAGTGGAACAGGTAGCCCGACTGCAGTCGGCGCACCTGCCGCGAGATCCAGACGACCACTTTCCAGGAGCCGTTCACAATGGTGCCGTCAATCAGCGCCTGGTCGCCCCCCTTCCACAGCCCGGTGCCGAGCATCCGAGCGCCGCGCGCCAATACGTTCTCGTTGAACCAGTCCATGTAGTACTTGTTCTCGAGCAGTGTGTAGATCGGCATGCAACGCTTCTTGATGGCTGCCGGCAAGGCCGGATTGACCATGTACATGTAGTACGACGACACCACACCTGCCAGCGCCAGCCAGAACGGCGCGGTGCTCAGCGCATGGCTGGCCATCGCCATGGGGCCATGGAAGATCTTGGCCAGTTCGGCCATCGCCGGATGCAGGGTCGCGTTGACAAATATCGCATCCTTGAAGAAGTCGCCGAACAGCATGGGTCCGATCGTCATGTAGCCGATGACCACCGATGGAATCGCCAACAGGATGAGTGGCACGGTGACCACCCAGGGCGACTCGTGTGGCTTATCGTGCGCGCCATGGTGACCGTGATCATCGTGGTGCGCATCGGGATTCTGGTCGAATCGCTCCTTGCCATGGAACACCAGAAAATACATCCGGAACGAATAGAAAGCGGTGACGAAGACACCGGCCAGAACTGCGAAATGGGCAAATCCGGCGCCGGGCAGGTTGCTGAAGTGCACCGCCTCGATGATGCTGTCCTTGGAGTAAAAACCGGCGAACAGCGGCGTGCCGATCAATGCCAGCGAGCCCACCAGGGACGTGATCCAGGTAATCGGCATGTACTTGCGCAGGCCGCCCATCCAGCGGATGTCCTGGTTGTGGTGCACGCCCATGATGACCGAGCCCGCCGCAAGGAACAGCAGCGCCTTGAAGAACGCGTGCGTCATCAGGTGGAACACCGCCACCGAGTAGGCCGATGCGCCCAGGGCCACCGTCATGTAGCCGAGTTGGGACAACGTCGAATAGGCGACGACGCGCTTGATGTCGTTCTGAATGATGCCCAGAAAACCCATGAACAAGGCGGTGATCGCGCCTATGACCATCACGAAGCTCAAAGCCGTGTCGCTGAGCTCGAACAGTGGTGACATGCGCGCCACCATGAAGATGCCGGCTGTGACCATGGTCGCGGCGTGGATCAGGGCGGAAATCGGCGTCGGGCCCTCCATCGAATCGGGCAGCCAGACATGCAGCGGAAACTGCGCGGACTTGCCCATGGCACCGATGAACAGGCAGATGCAGATCACGGTGATCAGCATCCAGTCTGTGCCGGGGAACGCCATGGTGCCTAACTCACCCGACAACGCAAAGACCTCGGCATAGTTGAGCGTACCGGCATTGGCCACGATCAGTCCGATGCCCAGGATGAAGCCGAAATCGCCGACACGGTTGACCAGGAAGGCCTTCATGTTGGCGAAGATGGCCGTCGGCTTGTTGAACCAGAAGCCGATCAGCAGATAGGACACCAAACCGACCGCTTCCCAGCCGAAGAACAACTGCAACAGGTTGTTGCTCATGACCAGCATCAGCATGGAAAACGTGAACAACGAGATATAGGCGAAGAACCGGTTGTAGCCCTCGTCTTCCTTCATATAGCCGATGGTGTACAGGTGCACCATCAGCGAGACAAAGGTCACCACACACATCATCATCGCCGTCAGGCCATCGACCAGGAAGCCGATTTCCATCTTCAGCGCGCCAACCTGCATCCAGGTGTAGAGGGTTTCGTTGAAACGGGCACCGTGTTCTACGACGTCCCACAACACGCCGACGGACAGCAAGAATGCCAACGCCACAGCGCCGATCGTCAAGCTGTGGCTGACGCGCCGGCCAATGCGGTTACCGCCGAATGCGGTACCGAAGACACCGGCCACGATAGCCCCTACAAGGGGTGCGAGCGCTACCGTGAGCAGCGTAGAGGCTGAAAGAGTTTGGCTCATCGTGTTCATCAGCCCTTGAGCGAATTGAGTTCGTCCACGTTGATGTTGGACTTGTTGCGGAACAGCTGCACCAGGATCGCCAGTCCGATCGCCGACTCGGCCGCCGCAACGGTCAGGATGAAGAACACGAAGATCTGGCCCCGCATGTCACCCAGGTAATAGGAGAACGCGACGAAATTCATGTTCACCGCCAGCAGCATCAGCTCGATGGCCATCAACAGGATGATCAGGTTCTTGCGATTGAGGAAAATGCCGATCACCGACAGCGCAAACAAAATTGCGCCCAGTGACAGGAAATGGCCCAGAGTCAAAGTCATGACTTCTTCTCCCCTTCTGCGCTCGCGTCGCCGTCGGCTGCAGCAGGCATGGGCTTCGCCGCCTGGGTCACGCCGATCTTCACCACCCGCAGGCGGTCCTTGGCACGCACCCGCACCTGCGCATCGACACCGATATGCTTGCTGTCCTTGCGCTCACGCAGGGTCAAGGCGATGGCCGCGATGATCGCCACCAGCAGGATCACGGCGGCAATCTGTACCGGGTACACATATTCGGTGTACAGCAAGATACCCAGATCGCGCGTGTTCGACGCCTGGCCACCGGCCGACTGCACCACAGTCTGCATGGCCTTGGGTTCTGCCATGCGGAAACCGGCGAACAGCACCGCCGACATTTCCAGCGCAATGACCACACCGATCACCCCAGCCAGCGGGAAATGGCGCCAGAAGCCTTGACGGATGCTGTCGAAGTTGATGTCCAGCATCATCACAACAAACAGGAACAACACCATCACCGCGCCCACATACACCAGCACCAGGGCCATGGCGAGGAACTCGGCGCGCAGCAACAGCCAGATCATGGCGGCCTGGAAAAACGCCCATACCAAGTAGAGGGCGGCATGTACCGGATTGCGTGCAGTCACCACCCGAAAGGCGGCAAACAGCAGCAACGCGGCAAAAACGTAAAACAGTCCGGCTTTGACATCCATGGCAGGCTTTATCTTTCTCGCACCGCTTCAGCGGTATTTCGCATCCGCAGCACGGCGCTGCGCAATGTCAGCCTCGTAGCGGTCACCGACAGCAAGCAGCATTTCCTTGGTGAAATACAGGTCGCCGCGCTTTTCTCCGTGGTATTCGACGACATGGGTCTCGACGATCGAATCGACTGGGCAGCTTTCCTCGCAGAAGCCGCAGAAGATGCACTTGGTCAGGTCGATGTCATACCGGGTGGTGCGACGCGAACCGTCGGCACGCTTATCTGATTCGATCGTGATGGCCAGGGCCGGGCACACCGCTTCGCACAATTTGCAGGCAATGCAGCGCTCTTCGCCGTTTTCGTAGCGACGCAAGGCGTGCAGGCCCCGCATGCGCGGGCTCGACGGCGTTTTTTCTTCCGGGAACTGGATCGTGACCTTGCGTCTGAACAGATAACGCCCGGTCACGGCCATGCCCTTGAACAACTCGAGCAGCAGGAAGCTCGACAGGAAGTCCTTGACGGAAAACGGCGCAGCCATGTTGCTGCCAGCGGAGGTTGAGGTGACTGTGGTCATCGTCTTACTTCCAGATATTGAAGGAGGTCTGCATCCAGCCTCCAACCACGATCAGCCAGACCAGCGTGACCGGGATGAAGACCTTCCAGCCCAGGCGCATGATCTGGTCGTAGCGAAAACGCGGGAATGTGGCGCGCACCCAGATGAACAGGCTCACCACGGCGAAGGTCTTGATACCGAGCCAGATCCAGCCCGGAATCCAGTTGAACAAGACGCTGTCGATCGGGGACAACCAGCCGCCCAGGAACATGATGGCCGCCAGGATGGAGATCAACCACATGTTGGCGTATTCCGCCAGGTAGAACATCGCATACGACATGCCCGAATACTCGACCATGTGACCGGCAACGATCTCGGCTTCGCCCTCGACCACGTCGAACGGATGGCGGTTGGTCTCGGCCATTCCCGAGATGATGTAGACGACAAATATCGGCAGCAGCGGAAGCCAGTTCCAGGACAGGAAGTTCAGTCCCATGTCGGCAAACTGGCCCTTGCCCTGCCCGATCACGATATCGGTGAGGTTCATGCTCGCCGACACCATGAGCACGACCACCAGGCAAAAGCCCATGGCGATCTCGTAGCTGACCATCTGCGCGGACGCGCGCATTGCGCCCAGGAAGGAGTACTTGGAGTTCGACGCCCAGCCGGCGATCACGACACCGTAGACTTCCATCGACGTGATGGCCATCACGAACAGCAGTCCGGCGTTGATATTGGCCAAGGCCACCTCGGGGCCGAATGGGATCACCGCCCACGCCGCCATGGCGGGCATGATGGTCAGCACCGGGCCGAGCACGAACAGGCCTTTGCTGGCTGCGGTCGGAATCAGAATTTCCTTGGTCAGCAGCTTGAGCGCATCGGCGATCGGCTGCAACATGCCCCAAGGCCCGACCCGATTGGGGCCGATACGCACCTGCATCCAGCCCAAAAATTTGCGCTCCCACAGTGTCAGGTAGGCCACCGCGCCCATCAGGGGCGCCACGACAACCACGATCTTGATCAAGGTCCACAGAATCGGCCATGCCACGGCAGCCCACCAGGGTGCCGCCAGCAATCCGAGTCCGGTCGCGTGAATCTGGTCGATCATGCCAGGGCCCCCGCGGCGACGGCCGCAACCGGTGCATCGCCATTCAGTCGAGCGTCGGCCGTCATCTGCAAGGCCGGGGCACGGCGCACGATGCCGTCGAGCTGGTAGATCGACGCAACAACCGGCTCAGCAGTCGCTGCCGTCAGGTCAACGCCAGCCGAGGTCTGATTGCCCAGCTTGTCTGCCGGCACCCAGGCCAGGTTGTCCACCGGATCCAGGCCCAAAGTGGCGAGCACGTCGCCCGTCGAATCGAACTCGAATCCTGGCAGATCCAGCATGTTGGCCAATACGCGCAACACCTTCCAGGCCGGACGCGCATCACCCGCCGGCTTCACCACGGCGTGGAAACTCTGCACCCGCCCTTCGGCATTGACAAAAGTGCCCGGTGTTTCGGTGAACGGTGCGATCGGCAACAACACATCGCTGAAGGCCAAGTTGGCCTTGAACGGGCTGAGCGTGACAACCATGGCACCGGCACCCAGCGCGGCAGTGGCCGCAACCCCCGCAGCGGAATCGAATTCGGGTTCGGTGTTGAGCAGCAGTGCTGCCTGCAGGCCACCGGCCAACATTTGCCCGGCATGCAATCCACCTTCACCGGGAACTGCAGCAGCCAGTTGGGCGCCCACGGTGTTGGCAGCTTCGGTCAGGTATCCGACGCTGGCGCCGGTCTGATCGGCAATCCAGTTGGCCAGCGCCAACAGGCTCGACGCCTTGGCGTGGTGTGCCGCGGCATTGCCCAGCAGCACCGCCTTGCGCTCGCCACCGATCAGCGCGCGGGCGATCGCCAGCGCAGTCTCGGTTGCCGACCCTTTTGCCGGCGCGGACACACCCTTCTCAAAGGCCACCGCGGCGGCAACATCCGCCAGCGCCTGGACCCACTGGACTGAGGCCACTTCCAGCGAATGCGCCACCGGCATCGCCCAGTCCTGCTCCTGAGCCAGGATGCGGCTGACCTTGCCACCGTGGCGCACGGCCTGGCGAATACGCTGGGCCATCAGCGGATGGTCCTTGCGCAGGTTGGAGCCCACGACCAGTACACGCTGGAGCAGCGACAGGTCGGCAATCGGCATACCAAGCCAGCGCACTTGGGCGCTCGGAGTGAACTCCGCGTTGCGCAGGCGGTAATCGATGTTCTCGCTGCCCAGGCCACGCACCAGCGCGGCGGTCAGGGTCAGTTCTTCGAGTGTGCAGTGCGGGCTGACCAACGCGCCAATGCGCTGCGCGCCATGATCCGCCTTGATCTGCTTGAGCCCGTTGGCCACGTATTCCAGGGCCACCTGCCATTCGACTTCCTGCCAGGCACCACCGTGCTTGATCATCGGCTTGAGCAGACGCTCGGGGCCGTTCAGCGCCTCGTAGGAAAAACGGTCACGGTCGGCAATCCAGCATTCGTTGACGGCTTCGCTCTCGAACGGAACCACCCGCATGACCTTGTTGTTCTTGACCTGAACCACCAGGTTCGCGCCGGTCGCGTCGTGCGGGCTGACCGACTTGCGACGCGACAACTCCCAGGTACGGGCGCTGTAGCGGAACGGCTTGCTCGTGAGTGCGCCGACCGGGCAGATATCGATCATGTTGCCCGAGAGCTCGGAATCGATCGACTGGCCGATGAAAGTCTCGATCTCGGCGTGTTCGCCGCGGTGCGTCATGCCCAGTTCCATCACGCCGCCCACTTCCTGGCCGAAACGGATGCAGCGTGTGCAATGGATGCAACGTGACATCTCTTCCATCGAGACCAGCGGGCCCACGTCCTTGTGGAACACGACCCGCTTTTCTTCTTCGTAGCGCGACGATGACGCGCCGTAACCGACGGCCAGATCCTGCAACTGGCACTCGCCACCCTGATCGCAGATCGGGCAATCGAGCGGATGGTTGATGAGCAGGAACTCCATCACCGACTGCTGCGCCTTGATCGCCTTGGGGCTCTTGGTGCGCACGATCATGCCCTGCGACACCGGCGTCGCACAGGCTGGCATCGGCTTGGGCATCTTCTCGACGTCGACCAGGCACATGCGGCAGTTCGCTGCGATGCTGAGCTTCTTGTGATAGCAAAAATGCGGAATATAGGTGCCCACCTTGTCGGCCGCATGCATGATCATGCTGCCTTCGACAATGTCGACCTTCTTGCCGTCGAGTTCGATTTCTACCATCTTCTTTTACCTGTTCAGACGGCCGGCCATGGCCAACCCCGGTGCAGTGATGCGCGTTTGGGCATTAAACATAGGCGGGGACCATGCAGGTCTTGTGCTCTACATGGTGGTCAAATTCGTGCCGGAAATGCTTGATCATCGCGCGCACCGGCATCGCCGCCGCATCGCCGAGCGCGCAGATCGTGCGGCCCTGGATGTTGTCGGCAACCGAGTCGAGCAGATCCATGTCGCTGGCGCGCCCGTGGCCGGTCTCGACCCGGTCCACCATGCGCGACAACCAACCCGTGCCTTCACGGCACGGCGTACATTGGCCGCAGGACTCGTGCATGTAGAAATAGCTCAGGCGCTGCAGCGACTTGACCATGCAACGTGTCTCGTCCATGACGATCAGCGCACCCGAACCCAGCATCGAGCCGGCCTTGGCGATGGAGTCGTAATCCATCGTGCATTGCATCATGATGTCGGCCGGCAGCACCGGCGACGACGAGCCACCAGGGATCACCGCCTTGAGCTTGCGCCCGCCGCGCACGCCACCGGCGAGTTCGAGCAGCTTGGCAAACGGGGTACCCATCGGGATCTCGTAGTTGCCGGGACGCTCGACGTCGCCGCTGATGGAATAGATTTTGGTGCCGCCGTTGTTCGGCTTGCCGCAGGCCAAATAGGCCGCGCCACCGTTGCGGATGATCCAGGGCACTGCCGCAAAGGTCTCGGTGTTGTTGATCGTTGTGGGCTTGCCGTACAGACCGAAGCTGGCCGGGAACGGTGGCTTGAAGCGTGGCTGACCCTTCTTGCCTTCGAGCGATTCAAGCAAGGCGGTTTCCTCGCCGCAGATGTAGGCACCAAAACCATGGGCCGCATGCAACTGGAAGCCGAATGCGCTACCCAGGATCTTGTCTCCGAGCAGGCCCGCCGCGCGCGCTTCTTCCAGCGCCGCCTCGAACCGGTCGTAACTCTGGAATATCTCGCCGTGGATGTAGTTGTATCCCACCGAGATACCCATGGCATAGGCGGCAATCGCCATGCCTTCGATGACGATATGCGGGTTGAATTGCAGGATGTCGCGATCCTTGCAGGTGCCTGGCTCGCCTTCGTCCGAATTGCAGACCAGGAATTTCTGGCCCGGGAACTGGCGTGGCATGAAGCTCCACTTCAATCCGGTCGGGAAACCGGCGCCGCCACGACCACGCAACGCCGATTCCTTGACCGTGGCCACCACCTGATCGGGCGTGAGGCCCTCGCCGCCGTCTTGCCCCAGGATCTTGCGCAAAGCCTGGTAACCGCCACGCGCCTGGTACTGCGCCAGGTGCCAATTGGCACCGTCAAGGCCGGCGTAGATCTGGGGTTCGATATGCCGACCATGAAAACAGGTCTCGGCACCACTGGACTGGAACTGCGCCAGCACCTTGTCAACCGCCGTCATTTGGCCTCCGTCGCTCGCAGGCCGTCGATCAGCTGGTCGAGCTTGTCGTTGCTCATGAAGCTGCACATCGTGCGGTCGTTGACCAGCATCACCGGCGAATCGGCGCAGGCGCCCAGGCATTCGCTTTGCTGCAAGGTGAACAGGCCGTCCGGTGTGGTCTCGCCCATGCGGATGCCGAGCTTTTCTTCCAGATGCTTCAAGGCCACCGCACCGTCGCGCAACTGGCACGGCAGGTTGGTGCACACGTTGAGCTTGAACTTGCCCAACTTGCGCTGGTTGTACATGTTGTAGAAGGTGGTCACCTCATGCACGGCAATCGGGGCCATGCCCAGATAGTCGGCCACCACCTGCTCGCTCTCAACGCTCACGTGGCCCAGCTCCTGCTGCACGATGGCCAGACAGGCCATGACAGCAGACTGCTTCTGGTCTGCCGGGTACTTGGCAACTTCCTGAACAAAGCGCGCTTTGACGGCTTCCGAGATCATCGATCAATCTCCCCAAACACGATATCCATGGTGCCGATGATCGCAACCGCGTCGGCGATCATGTGTCCGCGCGACATCTCGTCCATGGCGGCCAGGTGGGCAAATCCGGGCGGCCGGATCTTCAGGCGATAGGGCTTGTTGGCGCCATCGCTGACGATGTAGATGCCGAACTCGCCTTTCGGATTCTCGACCG